>SPJL01008944.1_pt1 | contig 32662 bp, 23 predicted proteins | sample 3741751 | NCBI WGS metagenome assembly SPJL01 (sample SAMN10925998, study PRJNA522277) | cold seep metagenome | isolation source: Elba SIP-enriched marine methane seep metagenome, extraction at timepoint T3 | place: Italy: coast of Elba, Mediterranean Sea | reverse complement strand
TTGCCAATATTCCTGATTACACCCCAGACAATGTATCAGCACCAGCGGAGTCGCTCCCGGGGTGTCCTGCCAGCGATAATTGATGTCCGTGCCATCAGATGAACTGATATAAGCAGCGCCGTTTTGCTCCTCGGTTTTAATCGGCTGATTCTGACAGCCCCATAGGACAAGCATCACGCATAGCCGGCTTATTTTTTTCATTGTCTCGGTTAATTGATTTGTTGATTAATATTAACGGTAATCCAGTCCGCCGAGTTGACTGTGGCTGGCGACACTTCGCCCAATAGGTCTCCCGCTTGACGTATGGCGTTGCCGGATGCCGAAACCCGTGCCATAACCACCACTTCACTAAAATTGGATAACTTCATCATCGGTGTCATCGCTTGCGCATCGGTTAGCTGTAACTGCAAAGGCAAGTCTCTGACCTGTTTACTTACTATGGCTAATGGCATCTGTGGACCGGACACTGCTCTCGCATAGATAAACACCGTGTGATGCGGCTGCACCTTGTTGCGTAAAGAGCCATCCAGTTGCACTTTGACGTGAATACCTTCCGCTGTTGCAGCCTGTTGTGGTGGCGATGGTCTTGGTTTTGCTATTGCAGCTTGAGGTTCAACAGGCTCTGTTGCAGCAAGCAGACGGGTGTTCTGGATATAACGTTCCATCACCTGCATGGATTCACTGCCCGGCTGCAAGCCGTCTTTTGCCCGTTGTAAATACGTCAATGCCTGCTGATAATGTCCTTCTTGTACTTTGGCCTTTCCCGCCAACCATAATCCCGTCGTATGTGACGGGGCTAATGTTAATGCTTTAAAAATCAATTGCCTTGTCGTCTCGGAAAACTGCCCCTGATGCAACATGAGCAAAGCATCGGCATACATCAGCATGTCATCGGCCTGATTACTGTTGAGTACATCGACTTTGGAAAAAGCATCGACCGCCTGCTGATATTGTTTCTGCGCCTTGAACTCCCGTCCCTGTTGAATCCATTGCTGACGCATTGCGGTCGATTGAACTTCCATAGAGGGAACTGAACGTTTGGCAGGAGACAACTGAGCCATCATCATCTTCAGTTTGCGGTACGATTCAGAATCCTGAGGAATTATTGTTTCCACCTGACGGAAATAGGCCAGAGCGGCCGTTGGCTCATTGTCCTGTGCTTTCATCATACCTGCCAGCCACAACGCCATCGTATCATTCGGCGCCAATTGCAATGCATCTGTCACCAACGACCGACTTTTATCCGTATATTGGCCATCATTCTCGGATAACAAAACATCGGCATATTGCAACATGACTTGCGGGTTATCGGGATTCAACTGGTACGCTGTCATAATAGCGTTTCGAGCTTTGTCCATGTGCTGCAAATGCTTATATGATTTACCTAGCAACAACCAACCTTGTACATCATCCGGTTGTTGTTGTAAACGGGCTTCCAGCCCTGCCAGCATAGTCTCAACCGAATTAACAGCTTGCTTATGCGGACTTTGTTTTTTGCTTGTTTGCTGGAGCGCGGAAGATTGATTTAACGCCTCCGGATGGCCCAGGGCCAGATACAAACTGACCGCAGCTAACGGGAGAAAAACAACCAGCACATACGTCATCCATTGCCCTTGCAGCGTATGCACTGATTCATTTTCAGCTTGTGTAGACAGATCATTGGCCAGGGTCAGTTCCAGTTCCTGACGTTGCAATTCAAAGGCTGCTTCGCTGATTTCACCGCCAACTAACGCCTTTTTCAAATCAGCCAGTTTTTGCCTCGCTATAGCCAGGTTGTCGCGCTCGACCAAATGATCCGCGTGCTTTTTTTTACGCCACAAGGGGGGAACAAGAAACAAAAATGCCAACGATAATAAAACAATCGCAATTATCCAGAACTCAGTATTCAAAACAGTAATAAGTCTAAATCAATCCATAATAAGGAGTGCAATTTTACCACAGCAAACGTATCAAGCCGGGATGCATTCCAATGCTGCACAAACAAAAAATATTTACTTACCTGTACCAAGGTCCAATTGTTCACATTTCATCAACAACCTATCATGTGCTCCACGTTAATTCACTTTCTGGAAAAAATATGACATTTAAATCCTTGGTTATTTCTGCAGCCATCTTCGTTTCCATCAATGCACAGGCAGCAATTGTGAGCGGTCCGGACATCATTTCTGCACCCAGCCTGATTAGCGATGATACGGGCGCAACGAATAACTCACAGCAAGGCTTTAATGAACAGCAAAGCTATTTATTGGCAGCTGATCTGGATATTGATGGGGGATCAATTGCTTCAGGCACTGTAATAGACAGTCATATGATTTTTCTGAACACAGCATCAGGAAATTCATACCAATACAATAAATTATGGACATTTAGTGGTGATATTTTAGGCGTTATTCAACAAAAAAACGACCTTGTTGCCAGTAACTATTTAGGCCATCACGACACAACCTATGAATTAAATTTCAACAATGTTGGCCTGGAAAGTAATGAATCGTATTCGGTTCTTGGAAACCAACTTACTCTCACGATGAAAGTGTCTGAACCAGGTGACTGGATTCGTGTAATAACTGCGTCATCTCTGGTACCTGCACCCGTTCCTGTGCCTGCAGCAGTATGGTTATTTTGTTCTGCATTGATCGGCTTGTTTGTTGGACGCAGAAAAACCGCGTAAAAAATTTTAGCTTGTTTGTTGTATAGAGAAGTTCTTCGCCCGGCTAGCCCGGGCTTTTTTTTCAGGCCGGGTTGTCGCTGTTAATATAAAAGCATTCTACGTCCAGCGCCTGTCTTGTCAATTCCATCAAAGCCTGAATTCCAAACTGTTCCGTTGCATGATGGCCCGCGGCAAACATATGAACGTCATGTTCCTGGCTGTCATGCCAGTCATGCTCGCTGATTTCACCTGTCACATACGCATCCAGTCCTTGCCTGGCTGCTGTTATCCATTCTCCATTGGCACCGCCAGTAATAATGGCCACGCTAGCAATTTGTTTTGTGCGGATCGGGTGTCGCGACGATCACTTGATGATTCGCAGTTTGTTCAAGTAGATGGGAAAACTCTGCTGCCATCATGGGCTCAGACAACATACCACAAATTCCAGTCGGCATTCCCTTGTAATCCCCAAAAGGCTGCTGATCCTTTACACCCAGCCTTGTACCGAGTACCGCTGCATTACCAATGGTTTTGTGACCATCCAGTGGTAAATGATATGCAAAAAGATTCAAATCGTGCTTGATGGCCGGTTTTATTCTGTTTGCAAACGCGCCGGTAATTGTTTTGGCGCCATGAAATGACCAGAATAACCCATGATGCACAACCAGTGCCTGCGCCCCTTTTTCACACGCTTTGGTTATGGAATCTCGTGTTGCTGATACAGCAAATGCTATTCGTGAAAGGTTTACACACCCTTCAATCTGCAAACCATTTGAACCATAGTCGCTGTACAAGTGTGGTGCAAGGCACTCATTAAAAAAATCCTGTAATTGATGACGAGTGATCATGCTAACTTCTGATATGTTTGCCAGATACTTTTAAATGTTTCCGTTATATCCGGGCCATTCATTTCCACCCGCTGCGTAATCTCTTTAACATTAAACCATTGCAATTGATCAATTTCATCGGGTGCCGGATCAAATGGCCCTTCATGAACACAGCGGTAGACCTGAACAAACTCCATGCCCAATTCAGGCACTGGATTGAGCTTGAATAGCCTTTGCAGATCCCCGGCGACATTTATTCCGAGCTCTTCCTCCGTTTCACGTACAGCACTGTGATCGTAGTCTTCGCCCAAATCAACATGACCAGCGGCTGAAGTATCCCATAATCCTTTATTCAGGTCTTTGCGCATTGACCGCTTCTGCAGTAATAATGCGCTTTGTCGATTAAAAACAAGAATATGAACGGCTCTGTGTCTCAGACCTTGTTGGTGGATTTCATGTCTGGGACGTTGATCTATGACATTATCTGTCTCATCAACAACCGCAAGAATTTCGGTTTGCATGGATTTGAATTTATGATTCGGGATAGTGCTATCCAAATAATTTTTGAACCGCTATGAAAAGCACAGAGGTTAATTCCAGCAGAAAAAGATCAATACTCAACTGTCGCCATAAAATATAAGCTGGTTTCAACATCGGTTGCCTGAATTTCCACCGAGGACCCTCTAAACTCACGATGCTTTCCAAACAGATTCTGGCCAACGACAGCAAGGTTAAGCGCTTGATTTGCCTGCCATGCCAAACGTAAATCCATTGTAATATAGGCAGGAACACCAGGCTTTCTTCCTAGCTTATTTTCTCTCACTTTGTCGACATAACGTAACACACCATCAAACTGAAAGTCCTCTGTCACTTGCCACAGCGAACGTAAGCTTGCCTGATGATGTGGGGTATCTCCTTCATCACCTTCTTCCGTTGTATCTACACTAGAGGGTTCCAAATGCAACTGGATATCCACAAATGAGTAACCTGCGATGAGCCTCCAGTTATCCGTTACCTGCCAGATCGATGATAATTCAATCCCATAAACTTCACCTTCAAGCCCATTCATGACCATCGCAGGAATAATAGAAGGACTGCCAGGTATCAATGTACCATTTTCAATGGTTCGTAAATGTTGAAAGTCATTATAAAAAAGACTCAGATCAAAAGAAAAATTTGACTGGGACATTCGATAGCCCATTTCATAAGCCAATAATTCTTCAGCACCAAAATCAGAGGCTCCTACAATATCGAGAGCGACCCCGCCTGGAAACATCGCTCTTCGAATTGTCGAATCATGTTCTATCCTGGTTGGAACACGCACGGCTCTGGACACCGAAGTCCAAAAGCTGTGATTATCATACGGTTTCCACAATAATCTTGCGCTTGGCTGATATTCAAATCCAGTATAACTATTATGTTCAAACTTTGAACCGACAGTAAAAATCAATTCATTTTCCAGCAACGATATTTCATCCTGAATGAATGCACTGAAAACTTCATCGTCTCTTGCCGCCGGATTTAGTCTCATTACAGTGCCGGGTTCTGTTTCATCTGCGATATATCTAAATCCCAGACCCCACACAATCTCCTGTTGCCAAAATGCTTTCAAGCGATGTTGAAAATCAATATCAACCGTATCGCGAAAATCTGAAATATAAAAATGTTCACGTTCTGTGCGGTCGTAATAAATTTGCAAATCAAATGATTGGTCATCTGATGAGACATAATTCCAATCAATCTTGATGTGCCCGCCCATTACGTCTGTAGTACTATCAAACTCGGCAATGGGTGGGATTGGCGCGGAAAAACCTACAACAGCTCTTTCTCCAGAATTTCCAGAATACAGGTTTCCTTGTATTGACATCCGGTGCCCATCATTAATCTGTGAGTCCATCCTGAAGCCGAGCCGCCCCATGCGCCAATCATCACTACCATTTTCAGCATGGTCTTTTTCAAAACCTTTAGCAAAAACACGATAATGCGTATTCTGACCAAGCTCTCCACCGAAACGTAAATTCAATGTCCCGGTTTCTTCATTGCCCGCTAATACACTGAGATGTCCACCTTGAGTCTCTTCGGCAGACTTGGTGATAATATTTACAATGCCATTAACAGCATTCGCCCCCCATAAGGTGCCCCCCGGCCCTTTTACCACTTCAATACGATCAATATCCTCAAGCACTGTGTCAACCGCATCCCACAATGCTCCTCCAAAAAAAGGCGAATAAACTGACCGACCATCCATCAGGATCAAAATTTTATTGGAAAAAATGTCATTAAACCCACGTATGGACACGGCCCATTTATTGGCATCCAGCTTGGCAACCTGAACGCCAGGCACCAGTCTTAATGCATCAGCGATATTTGTCACGCCTGATCGCTTGATTTCATCGTTCGTCAACACATAAACTGACGCCGCTATTTCGCCAATACTTTGTGCTTTTTTTGCTGCAGAGGTTACTTGAACATCACCTAGTTGATCCAGACTCATATCCAGAAAAGAATCATCAAATGATGGCTCTGCCTGAGCAATCGCCAGGAAGGGAAGAAACATTGCAAGCGCAACTGCCACCCACAACAGGATGGAGTTACAAACACCTCGTAACGAACAATACATATCTACAAGAAAATAAAAGAACGTAACATTTTAAAAAAGTCTGTTAACTAGTTCACTTAAGACTATCAGAAATTTACAGATTTTCTATAAATTTATTTCTTTTCCGATATCAATTGAAAAATTTTTCTTAAACATATGAAAAATATGTATTATTCAAAATTAATTTAAGAATCAAAATATCTTCTTCCCTACCATGAACAGACCCAAAGTTTTTCTCACTCGCAAATGGCCCACCAGCATCGAAACCAAATTAATTTCATTATTCGATGTCACTTTAAATGAGCAGGACATTCCGTTGTCAGCTGATGAATTCCGATCTGCTCTGCAAAATTATGATGCGGTTTGCCCCTCTGTATGTGACGCATTTCCTGCCGATGTCCTAAACGTACCTGACAAACGTTGCAAAATCCTTGGCAATTTCGGGGTAGGTTTCAACCATATTGATATTGAAGCAGCACAGCAACAAGGGCTGGTCGTTACTAATACGCCCGGGGTTTTAACGCAAAGTACGGCAGATATTGCCATGACACTGCTGTTAATGTCTGCCCGCAGAGGCGCCGAAGGTGACCGGCTGGTACGTTCTGGACAGTGGTCAGGCTGGTGTCCCACACAGATGATGAGCAGCGATGTGACAGGGGCATCTTTGGGGCTGATTGGCTTTGGTCGAATCGCTCAGGCAATGGCCCGCAAGGCTCATCACGGTTTCGGCATGAACATTTATTATTTCAAGCCCTCAGCTGCTGACCAGGCTGTCATTGAGGAACTGAATGCGACCCGTTGTGAACGTGTTGAAGATTTATTACCCATTTGTGATTTTGTTTCTCTTCATTGTCCAGGAGGTGAAAGTACCCACCACCTGATTAACGAAACCCGCCTGAAAATGATGAAATCGACAGCTCACTTGATTAACACCGCACGCGGCGATGTCATCGACAGTCAAGCATTAATCAAGGCACTTAAAGACCACTGGATTACCGGCGCAGGTCTCGATGTATATGAAGGCGAACCCAAGATCCACCCGGAATTTCTACAACTGGATAATGTTACCCTGCTGCCTCATCTTGGCAGCGCAACTATCGTTACCCGCACAGCCATGGGAGAAAAAGTATTAAACAACCTGATCGCTTTTTTTAACGGCCAGCCCTTGCTAGACAGAGTGGTTTAAGCGGTTGTGGCGGCCAGCTGCATTATTGGCCGCCTGTTACAGCAAGCTATAGAAACAAGTGTTTAACCGCATCGCGTTCTTCTTTTAGCTCCTGTTCAGTCGCATTTAATTTTTGCTGACTGAAATCACTGATAGTCAAGTCCTGAACGATTTTTATTTCGCCATTTATAACCGTCACAGGAAACGAGAACATTAATCCTTCCTCAATGCCATAACTGCCATCTGAAGGCACGGCCATACTTACCCAGTCTCCTTTCGCAGTTCCATTAATCCATAATTTCATATGATCAATCGCCGCATTAGCTGCTGAAGCTGCACTGGACGCCCCTCTGGCTTTGATAATTGCCGCTCCCCGTTGTTGAACAGTCGGGATAAATTCATTAGCAAACCAGCCTTCGTCAACCAAAGACAAGGCCTTTTGACCCTTCACTATCACATGGTTTAGATCAGGATATTGCGTGGCTGAATGATTACCCCAAATGGTCATGTTTTTTACATCCTTTGATAACACCCCACACTTTTCAGCCAACAAACCTCGTCCTCGGTTGTGATCAAGCATCGTCATGGCAGTAAAACAAGATGGACTTAAATCAGGTGCATTTTTCAACGCAATCAACCCGTTTGTGTTTGCTGGGTTACCAGTCACCAGCACTTTAACATTACGTCTTGCCACGTCATTTATTGCTTGACCCTGCAGAGAAAAAATTTCTGCATTACACTCAAGCAAATCACTGCGTTCCATGCCCGGACCGCGCGGACGAGCGCCTACCAGGAACGCATAATCCACATTATCAAAGGCTTCTTTGGCGTCAGATGTGGTGACAATTTTATGCAGTAATGGAAAAGCACAATCATTCAACTCCATCACAACACCTTTTAACGCTTCCAGCGCCTGGGGAATCTCAAGTAAACGTAAAATAACCGGCTGATCCGGCCCCAGTAAAGCACCGCTGGCCAAGCGGAATAATAAAGAATAACTAATCTGACCCGCAGCGCCAGTCACAGCAATGTCGACAGGAGTTTTCATCTGATTCCTTAAAATGAATAGAAATAATAAATTTCGCCAATTCACCTTGTAAAAAAAGGGATAAACTGACATTTTCGGTTCTGCTTATTTATAGCATATTGCTAATAAACCTGGCCATAAAAGCCTGCAACTAAAACCAACGTTAAAGAGATAATACTTCGATTGATTATGATTTTTTCATTATTCTGTATAATAGATCGATTGATTTGCGGCCAGGTTACGATGCCTGCTTACTCTACGCCTGATAGACCTCTTTAAAATGTCCAAACAACTTGAAAAGAATTCAATATTCAACACTTCACTGTTATCAGGCTTATTTTATTGATATTGTTTAGCTAGATGAAAAAACTATTATTTCAATTCGACACCGACACTCATCCATCAACTTTCGACACTGTTGTTGCTTATGATGGCGGTGCTGATCATGTCATTGGGCACGGAAGCCTTACTCCGGAAAATGTAACACCTCTGGTTGAAGGCACCATCTTTACCCGTGCACCAAAAGACAAACAAAATACAGCCATTTTTATTGGGGGGAGTAATGCTCTTGCCGGCCAGGAATTGCTGCAAGCCGTGCAGAATCATTTTTTTTATGGCTTCCAAGTCTCGATCATGCTGGACAGTAATGGATGCAACACCACCGCAGCTGCGGGAGTCGCCAAACTGGGAAGCAGCGGTAAACTGGCAGGGAAAAAAGCCATTATTCTTGCAGGGACGGGGCCGGTTGGGCAACGCGCTGCAGTGATGATGTCTCAGGAAGGTGCAGATGTCACTATCGTTTCGCGCCAAATTGAAAAGTCACAACAGGCCTGCGCGGCCATGCAAGAACGTTTTGGCGTGACTATATCGGCAACAGAAGCAGCGGATATGGACACTCGTGCAGATATTATTAAAGATGCCAACATCGTGTTCGCAACCGGTGCAGCGGGGGTCGAACTGCTCAAAGAAGAGCACTGGAAAGACATCCCCAGCCTGGAAATGATAGCTGATGCCAATGCAACGCCGCCTTTAGGCATCGGAGGAACAGACATGATGGATAAAGGCATTGACCGACACGGAAAGATTATCTGGGGAGCCATCGGCTTCGGCACCTTGAAACTGGCGTTGCATAGGGCCTGTATAGGCAAACTGTTTGAAAGTAACACCCAGACATTTGATGCTGAACACATCTTCAAGCTGGCCAAAGAAATGGCCTGATCATTGAAAACGGACCAAACCTTGAGAGAAGACGCTCAATCAATTTTTCAAGCAGGTATCTCAGCTGCCAATCCTTTCCAGGCAGTCAAACAATGCCTGCAGGTAAAAAATAATGTCATCACGCTGGCTCTGGAAGCGAATGGGCAACAGATTAAGCGGAGTGGGCAATGGCAGACTGTTCATCTTATCGCTTGTGGAAAAGCGGCCGTTGATATGATGAAAGCTGCGCAACTACAAATCCCTTCTGAATTGCTTGCTTCACCTTCATTGTTGATTACCAACTATGAAAACGTACAAGACGTCATTGACTGCGAAGTCCATGGCGCCTCTCATCCATTGCCTGATGAAGCGGGCTTTAATTCCGCACAACATCTTGCCGACCGCCTGTCACAAGCAAAACAAGGCGAACTAATTATTCTGCTGCTCTCGGGTGGCGCTTCCGCACTGGTTCCATATCCATTGAAAGGTATTTCATTACAGGAAAAAATTGATACCACTACTCTGTTACTTGGCAGCGGAGCAACCATCAATGAGGTTAACTGCGTTAGAAAACATTTATCGCAATTAAAAGGTGGGCAGATGGCAAGCCTTGCCACTCCGGCAGATTTACATACCTTCATATTATCTGACGTCATCGGTGACGACTTAAGCAGTATTGCCAGTGGACCCACTGTTCCCGATAACACTCGTTTTACTGACGCCATCCAGATTCTAAAACATCGCCAGATATGGGAAGCGTTACCCGCTTCCGTGCGTCAGGTTTTATTAAGCGGTGAACAAGGAGATATTGATGATACGCCTGCTGCAGGTCACGCATGTTTCGAGACCAGTTCTCACACATTAGTAAGCAGTAATCGCATCAGTGTCAAAGCCATCGAACAACAGGCACAACAATCGGGTTATGTTCCAGTAATATTTTCTGAACAATTGACCGGAGAAGCCCGTGATGCTGCCAGCAGCTTATTAAACTTCGCCCATCAATATCTTGAAGAAAACAAGAATGTCCAGCCCATCGCCATCATTGCCGGTGGCGAAACCACGGTGACACTTAATGGAAATGGTCTGGGTGGGCGCAACCAGGAAATGGCCCTGGCCTTTGCCATAGCCGAACAAAAACACCCTCTAAATGCCGAATGGACTTTTTTAAGTGGCGGCACAGACGGACGCGATGGCCCTACAAATGCTGCAGGGGGAGTGGTTGATCGCCAAACATTTGGTAAAATTTCGAACCCCGAACAGTTTCTGGCCAACAATGATTCTTATCATGCCCTAAAGCAAGCTGGTGACCTATTGATGACAGGGGCAACCGGCACCAATGTTGCGGACTTACAAGTGCTGCTTTGCAAGCGGAATGACACTCAATAATTAGAATATTCAGGAGAAATTTAATGTTTAGCAAATCCATGACCATAGATAGTTTTGACAAGGAACTTGCAGAAGCAATCCACCAGGAAGAAAAACGCCAGGAAGATCATATTGAATTGATTGCATCAGAAAATTACACCAGCCCCCGTGTCATGGAAGCACAAGGCTCTTTATTGACTAATAAATATGCAGAAGGCTATCCGGGCAAACGGTATTATGGCGGTTGTGCCCATGTAGATACTGTTGAGCAGCTGGCAATAGATCGCGCCAAAGAATTGTTTGGTGCTGATTACGCCAACGTACAACCCCATTCAGGCTCACAGGCAAATATGGCTGTTTTCATGGCACTGATACAACCAGGCGATACCATTTTGGGATTAAGCCTTGCTGATGGTGGTCATTTAACCCACGGAGCAAAACCGAATTTTTCCGGCAAAATTTACACCTCGGTTCAATACGGTCTGCACCCTGAAACCGGCGAAATTCATTACGATCAGGTAGAAGCTTTAGCCAAAGAACACAAGCCCAAAGTCATTGTTGCAGGGTTTTCTGCCTATTCACGCATCTGGGACTGGCAACGATTCCGTGACATTGCAGACCAGGTTGGCGCCTATCTGTTTGTCGATATGGCTCATGTTGCTGGTCTGGTTGCTGCCGGTTTATACCCTAACCCTGTGCCTGTCGCTGATATCGTTACCAGTACCACACATAAATCGTTGCGCGGGCCTCGTGGTGGTTTGATTTTGTGTAAAAGCAACCCGGATCTGGAAAAGAAACTGAATTCCAACATTTTCCCTGGCATTCAGGGCGGCCCGTTAATGCATGTCATTGCAGCTAAGGCGGTTGCGTTCAAAGAAGCGATGACCCCTGAATTCAAGGTGTACCAGCAACAAGTGATCAATAATGCCAGAGCAATGGCTGATGTCTTTATCAAACGCGGTTTTGATGTCGTATCTGGTGGAACGGACAATCACCTGATGCTCGTCTCTCTGATCCCCAAAGGCATTACCGGTAAAGCCGCTGATGCCGCATTAGGTAAAGCGCATATTACCGTCAACAAAAATGCAGTACCTAATGACCCTGAATCCCCATTTGTCACCAGCGGTATTCGCGTTGGAACACCTGCACCGACCTCACGCGGCTTTAAAGAAGATCAAATGCGTGAAATTGCTGAACTGATGTGTGATGTGATGGAAAACATGGAAGACGAAAGTGTACTTAGCGCTGTCAGAGAAAAAGTCAGTGTTCTGTGCCAACGTTTCCCAGTTTATAAAGAAGCATAATTAAATCTTTCACTGCCCTGTGCAACAAGGAGACATAAATGTCTGATATTGAAATCGCCCAAAGAGCTGATAAAAAACCAATTATCAACCTGGCTGAGGAAAAGCTGGGCATTCCTGCGGAACACCTTGATCCTTACGGGCATTTCAAGGCCAAGTTGTCGTTGGAATATGTAGATTCATTATCCGACAATAGCGATGGCAAACTGATTTTGGTTACGGCGATCAGCCCCACTCCGGCGGGTGAAGGAAAAACCACGACAACTGTTGGGCTTGGCGATGCCATGAACCGGCTGGGCAAAAAAACCATTATCTGTCTGCGTGAACCTTCACTCGGCCCCTGTTTTGGCATGAAAGGCGGCGCTGCAGGCGGTGGTTACTCCCAGGTTGTACCAATGGAAGATATTAATCTTCACTTCACGGGCGACTTTCATGCGATAGGTGTTGCACACAATTTATTGTCAGCCATGATCGACAACCATATCAATCATGGCAACAGCCTGGGCATAGACCCGCGTCGCATTACCTGGAAGCGCGTTGTTGATATGAATGATCGTGCCCTGCGTAAAATCACTGTAGGACAGGGAGGAGCAGCTAACGGTTATCTGCGTGAGGACGGTTACGATATCGTTGTCGCTTCAGAAATCATGGCGATTCTCTGTCTGGCAACCAACCGTGCAGATTTAAAAGAACGCCTTGGGCGTATTGTGATCGCTTATAAAACAGACAAAGTTACGCCGGTTTATGCGCGTGACCTCAATGCTCACGGCGCGATGGCTGCATTGTTGAAAGAAGCGATTAAACCTAATCTGGTACAAACACTGGAAAACAATATCGCCCTAATTCATGGTGGGCCTTTCGCCAATATTGCCCATGGTTGTAACACGGTAACCGCCACCAAAACCGCTTTAAAAATGGCTGATTACGCCATCACAGAAGCTGGTTTCGGCGCCGACCTGGGCGCAGAAAAATTTATTGATATCAAATGCCGTATGGCGGGCCTGAAACCTTCTGCTGTGGTGGTCGTTGCGACTATTCGCGCCCTGAAATTTCATGGCGGCGTCGCTAAAGATGAACTCAACATTGAAAACCTGGATGCTTTGCAAACAGGATTCGCCAACCTTGAACGCCACATTCACAATGTCACACAGAATTACGGCTTACCTTGTGTCGTTTGCATTAATCATTTTACCTTTGATAGTGATGCAGAAATTCAGTTGTTACAAAGCAAATGCAACGCGCTGGGTGTAAAAAGTGTGCTTTCAAAACACTGGGCAGAAGGTGGCGCAGGTGCCGAAGCGCTGGCACAGGAAGTTCTTAATATTGTGGATCACAGTGAACCCGGATTCACTTATGTCTACGATGAAAATCTTTCACTGATCGAGAAAATCGAAGCCATCGCGACCAAACTATACGGTGCGGCGAGTGTTGCTCTCTCTCCTAAAGTAAAAAATGAATTGAATGCTTTACAACAGGATTACGGCAAGTTTCCTGTCTGTATGGCCAAAACCCAAATGTCATTTTCTACCGACCCAACATTAAAAGGTGCACCCAGTGGCCATACTGTTGAAATCAGTGAAGTAAGACTGGCAAATGGTGCGGGATTTATTGTTGCGATTGCCGGCAACATGATGACCATGCCTGGCCTGCCAAAATCGCCTGCTGCAGAACGTATTGATATTACAGATGACGGCGTGATTACCGGGTTGTTTTGAGGACTGTACTCTGGCGTAATATTGCTGTTCGCGGCCAGTCTCACATAAAGAAGATTTTCAGGAAGAAAAAAAATTCACGGCTCCAGGGGGAGGAGCCGTGAAAGCCCGAAGGTAAAGTTACTTCACAGGTAAAACTAGATCATTTGCTGACATAAACCGGAAACGAACACCTGAGCCACCCCAGATAACCATCAACCTTTCCCGACCATATCGTTCAAAATATTCAATTTCTATATCATGCGTTCCCGCCAATAATTTTACTGCACGGGCTTTTATTCTCATGCCACTACGACCGGGAATATCATTATTTACGACAACCGAATCATCAATTTTTAAGCGACTGCCTTCATCAGAAAACACTGCGAAAAAGTAATAGCCATCATTGGGCACTTCAATCTGAGCCGTATATCTGAAAGCAAACAAATCATTTTGCTCCCTTTCTTTCATAGAAAAGTCTGTTGCGACGCCTGATTTATGCGGCTCAAGACTATCGAAATCAGGCAGGCTATCCCAGCTTCCTTGATAATATTCATATACCATTCCTTTGCCCACACTCACTTTCACAGTAGCAAAGTCGTAGCCTCCCTTTCCATCAGAGATCGTATAGGCAAATTCGTCATAGCCAGTAAACCCAACCGCAGGTGCATATACAATCTTGTCCCCTGCTATGCTTACATCTCCATTTTCTGGCGAACTGACACTTTCAATAAATATGCTGTCGTTATCTGGATCAAGATCATTATCCAACACAGCAATTTCTATCTGTGCTTCATTTTCAACTCTTGCCTCATCAGCTTTAGCCACTGGAAAAGTATTTTCAGGCGTTGTGGCTCTCAAATAAATACTGCTGAGCATTTGCCGGGGTTGTTGTGGCGTTTGCCAATCAACACTTAATTGCGGGTTACCCTGTTGATGTATGTAGCGTAACTCAATGAAATGCAAACCTCTTTTTAATACCAGTTTACCCGCGTTTTCACTGACTGAAGCAACACCTTCATTATCAACGACCTTAATACCATCAATAAATAGAGCGCTGGACTGACCTGACTTTAGAAAAAATTCATATTCATTTTCTACAGGTATGTCAATTTGTCCATAAAAACGCAACCCATAATCTTCATCGCGTTCTCGTTGATCTAATGAGAAATTGTGGACAATACCTGATGACTTGGGTGTTTCTAGCAATAGTTCATCAAGACGTTCCCACTGCCCTTCAAAGTAATCAAACTTCAAACCTAAGCCTACATTGACTGTTACAGATGCTGTAGCCTGATTACCTTGACCATCTGCGACAACGTATTCAAAATCATCCTGTCCGGCAAACCCCGCCTCAGGCACATACAGCACCTGATTACCGTCTATTTGCGCGACACCATGTTTCGCCAAACCCAGCTGATCAATATATAGAGGGTCATTATCCGGGTCAGAGTCATTGCTCAATACATCAATATAGACAGGCTGTTGTATATGGGTGGTTGCCATATCATCATGTGCACTGGGTTTAGCATTTGGATTAACTTCTGCAACCCGTGACTCATACCATTGCGAAATTTGCTTAGCTGCCTCGTTTAATGCATGCACCGCATCCGCACCATCGACTTCATGTTTATGTTGTCCGCAAGCATAGCCAGCGCAACCCTCCACATGTGGGGTTGAAAAGATTTGTAATCGTGGCGCAAATTTGGTGTCGGAACTATACGCACTGTTATAAGCCATTGTCGTAACAAATGACTCATGCACACCATGCCCTCTTCCCCAACTATACATACCGCCGGTACTGCCTTGCTCATGGGAATGCCCCAAGGTCATGTTATGCCCTAATTCATGCGCAAATGAGCTCGTACAATAATGCCCGACAATACTGTACCCATAATCTTTATAAAAACTGTGGATTTGACCATTATAAGCACGCGGCACATAACCTACGCCACAATAAGGATAAGTTGGCGTCAGCATGATAACCAGATCAGCCCCATATTTACTTCGCAAAGCTCTAACATCTGAGTTTTTCTGTAATGACTGCAACGTAGCGACATCTGTTTTCGCATCAGGAAAATCAATTTCCTCAATATGAACCACTCTGAAACGCACTTCAGCCTGGCCATTTTCTAAGGCCTTATTGGCATACTGTTCCATATTGGCCAGACGGGCAAGTGGGCTTTGATTAGCCAATGATTGTGGGTACACGGCAAGTACATCGACTGTTTCGATTGTTGCCCATACTGGCATGACAAAAAAACTGAGCACACTACCAATAAAAAGTTGCATCAACTTATTGAACGCCGAACTTCTCATCACGACACTCCTTCAGGAGGAGGCAATATGCCATCTTCTGGATGTTTCAAAGAATCCAGCTCCCGATCATCCATTACAAAACCGACTCCCGTCTGATTATCAATTTCGATTTGATAAATACTCTCACCAGTTGCGACGGTTGCTAATGTGGTGTTGCTATCGCTGGTAATTGAAAATGAGGCAAACGGATTACCATTTTCCAGTTTTCCTTCTGTCATATTCACCTCACCGGAAAAGGCTTTGGTTGAGGAGACGACCTGACCTTCGTAAACCTTGTTTTCCTGAGGAATCAACAATGCGACTTTTTCCCCTTCCGAGAACTTACGACGTAAATTCTCATTTACTTTTATGAATGAAATTTCGGCATCTGCTGGAAAGTTTTCAGGTCGTTCAGAATTGGACTGGGACTGCCATAATTGTGACGAGTGATTTTTTCCGTCTCTTGTAACCTGATTGTCGACAAAAGACAACTTGGCTACATGTGAAAACTTATCATTTTTATGAATGGAAGACTTGCCTTCAATAGCTGGCGCCTTGTTCTTATCTTGCAAGACTTGAATTTGTTCCTCGTTCGCATGATCAAGGTAAACCAGCCCTCCAATAATTACTGACCAAACAGCAACATGTTTTTTCATTTTTACCTGCCCAAATTGGAATCGTTGTTTATTGCAACTGACAGGAATAAGTCTAGAAAACAGGGGGAGGATTTAATTGACAGGTATCACAGTCTCGAATGAGAACGCGGGATTACTGCACAAAAAAGAACGATAAAAAAAGAAGTGTGAACGAGATAAAAAACCAGGCCTCTTAAATGGCCTGGTTAAAGCATTATTTGACCAGACTTAGCAGAACACCGGCAGCCACTGCCGAACCGATAACACCGGCAACATTTGGTCCCATGGCATGCATGAGAAGAAAATTATGTGGATTGGCCTCCAGTCCGACTTTATTGGCCACCCGCGCCGCCATAGGCACAGCAGAGACGCCTGCAGCACCGATTAATGGATTGATCGGCGTTTTACTGAATTTGTTCATGGTTTTGGCCATTAACACGCCACACGCTGTTCCAATACAGAACGCCACCGCGCCCAAACCAAGAATCCCAAGGGTTTCCATTTGCAGAAAATCTTCCGCACTCATTTTGGAGCCTACAGCCAAACCCAGGAAAATGGTCACTATATTAATCAACTCATTCTGTGCCGTTTTGTTCAAACGATCGACTACGCCACAGGTGCTCATCAGGTTTCCCAGACAGAACATGCCCACCAGCGGTGCAGCTGATGGCAAAAGTAATGCAGTAACCAATAGCAACATTAATGGAAAAAATATTTTTTCAATATTACTGACTGCACGCAACTGCTGCATTTCAATCTTGCGTTCTTCTTCAGTGGTCAATGCTCGCATAATCGGAGGCTGAATCAATGGCACCAAAGCCATATACGAATAGGCCGCCACCGCAATCGCTCCCAATAAATCCGGTGCCAGTTTGGATGCCACATAAATAGCCGTAGGCCCATCCGCACCCCCGATAATAGCAATGGCCGCCGCATCCTTAATGGTAAAATCAAGACCAGGCACAGCATTCAACACCAGGGCACCTAGCAAGGTAGCAAAAATGCCAAACTGGGCTGCTGCACCAAGAAACAAGGTTTTGGGATTGGCCAGCATCGGACCGAAATCGGTCATCGCTCCAACGCCCATAAAGATTAAAAGGGGAAAGATGCCTGCTTTAATACCCCCGTACAGATAATAAAGAAGCCCGCCTTCTGCAGACATTCCGGCAATTGGAATATTACTGAGAACTGCACCAAAGCCAATTGGTACCAATAACAGGGGTTCAAATTCTTTTTTTATTGCCAGATACAAAAGCAGAAAGCCGACGCCCATCATCATCGCTTGTGGCCCGCTTAAATTATATAGGCCGGTGCTTTCCCATAACCGTGTCAGGTTTTCCATAAACTGTCTCTTATTCTTCTATTTTCGACATTACAAGGTAATCAATGCATCACCAACGGCAACTGCATCACCTTCCTTCACATTAATGCTGCTCACCGTGCCGGAAAACTTGGATCTGACTTCGGTTTCCATTTTCATCGCTTCCATCATTAACACGACATCTCCAGAAGCTACAGCATCACCCGGTTTAACATTCACTTTAAGAATATTACCAGCCATTGGCGAATCAATCACCGTACCTGAAGCCGCTGCAACTGCAGGCTCCTGTGCAGCAGCTGGAGTAGTCGATACCGCCGGCTGAACAGTCAAATCGGCATTGCCCGGACCGACCACAACCTGAAAGTTTTTACCATCCACATTCACAGTGTAGGATTCAACCGGATCATCCGTTGATTTCGGTGCTGCTTGAGATGCTGCAAAAGCTTCCGGATCAGGTGCCGGTTCAAATGCATCAGGATTGCCACGGTTGGACAGAAATTTCCAGCCAACCTGGGCAAACAAGCCATAAATCAAGGCATCGTCTTCCACACTGTCAGCAAGACTCACATTTTCATCAGCCGCTTTACTTTTCACTTCCTCGACCAGTTTATCCATTTCCGGCTCCAGCAGGTCAGCCGGACGACAGGTGATCGCTTCTGCACCTTCCAATACACGCGCCTGCAATTCTTTATTTACGTCCGAAGGTGTCGCACCATATTCACCTTTTAATACACCGGCTGTTTCCTTGCTGATAGATTTGTATCGCTCGCGAGCCAACACATTCATCACCGCCTGGGTACCGACAATCTGCGAAGTCGGCGTGACCAGCGGGATATATCCCAGATCTTTTCTTACACGCGGAATCTCCTGCAAAACATCATCGAATTTATCTGTCGCGCCCTGCTCTTTCAGCTGACTTTCCATATTGGTCAACATACCACCAGGTACCTGAGATACCAGAATCCGGCCATCAACGCCTTTCAGGCTACCTTCAAACTGTGCGTATTTTTTACGAATTTTACGGAAATACGCAGCAATTTTCTCGAACCTGCCCAGATCAAGTCCGGTATCACGTTCTTGCCCTTGCAGACTTGCGACAATCGTTTCTGTCGGACTGTGGCCATAAGTCATACTCAAGGATGAAATGGCGGTATCCACGTTGTCGATACCTGCTTCAATCGCTTTAATATAAGTACCCACACTCAAGCCGGTGGTTGCATGACATTGCATGTGAATAGGAATATTGACCGCTTTTTTCAATTTAGAAATCAGTTCAAACGCATCGTAAGGCGTCAGCAAACCTGCCATATCTTTTATACAAATGGAATGTGCGCCCATATCTTCAATTACACGTCCCTGCTCGACCCATTTATCAATCGTATGCACCGGACTGGTAGTATAGGAAATTGTTCCCTGGGCATGCGCATCGGTATTTAGCACCGCCTTGATCGCACGTTGGATATTTCGCATATCGTTCATCGCATCGAAAATACGGAATACATCAATACCATTGATGACGCAACGTTCGACAAACTTGTCTACCACATCATCAGCATAATGACGGTAACCCAGTATATTCTGACCGCGAAACAGCATTTGCTGAGGCGTATTTGGCATCGCCGCTTTCAATAAACGTAACCTTTCCCAGGGATCTTCCCCAAGATAACGAATACAGGCATCAAAAGTCGCCCCACCCCAGGATTCCATCGACCAGTAACCAACCTGATCAAGCTCCTCACAAATCGGCAGCATATCTTCAATTCGCAGACGCGTCGCCAGGATAGACTGGTGCGCATCTCGCAGGACTAATTCAGTAATACCTAATGGTTTTGCCATTATTTCTTTCTCCATGACCCTTTGAGGCCTAACAATACTTTACCTTTTGGGTAGATGATTATTTTTTAGCTGATGAACAATCAATCAATCCAGAAGTCACACCAGTGACTATTTTGAATGTTTATTTCTGTATTGAGTCACCGCTGCTGAAATGGCAGCAATGATATTTGAGTTATCCGCCAGCCCAACGCTTCCGGTGACTGCCTGGTTGGATTGTTGAGCAGGAAAGAACTGTTTCACAAACAATCTTAGCATGTTCACGGCCAGCACGAGCACGGCAAGAAAGATAAAAACGATCACCATACCAATTGTCAGCAGTTCAAAACCTGCCGTAATTAATTCATTCATGTGTCATTCTGAAAACTGTAATTAACAGCATTATGCCCAAATCGTTAATATTTAACAATATAGCCGCTAATTATCAAACAGGTGATAGCGAATCATCCGTCCTTAGCCGTAATTTCCATATCATTGTCAATGCAAATATTGTAAACTGCTGGATTACATGACTTTATCAGGCGCACATCTGTTTTTTAAAGTTCATTACAAGCTTGCAGGTTAACAATTTTTATGATTTCAAGCATCATTACCGCCGCCATTTTTATGGTTATCCTGGGTGCCATTCTGGCAACCATACTGGCGATTGCCAATAAAAAACTGTTCGTACATGAAGATCCACGCATTGAAGAAGTGGATGACATGCTACCCCAGGCGCAATGTGGTGCCTGCGGTGTTCCGGGCTGCCGCCCATTTGCTGAAGCGGTCGTTGCCGGGGACAAAAACCCTTCGGATTGTACCGTAAATAGCCCGGAAGGCAATGCTAAAATCGCTGAATACCTGGGTGTGGACATGCACGCCAAAGAAAAGGTTGTCGCCCGTTTGGCCTGCACCGGCGGAACCCATGTCGCTTACACCCGTGCCAAATATGAAGGACTAAAATCCTGTCAGGCCGCCGCCGTAGTATCAGGAGGTGGAAAGGGCTGTAACTGGGGCTGTCTTGGTTTGGGTGATTGTGCTGACGTATGCGATTTTGACGCCATTTTTATGGACGAACATGGTCTGCCGATTGTGATTGAAGACAAGTGCACCGCCTGTAATGATTGCGTGGTGGTCTGCCCGAAAGACCTGTTTTCCCTGCACCCGGTCAGCCACAAGCTGTTTGTAGCCTGTAAAAGTCTGGCGGAAGGCGAACAAGCACTGGAAGAATGCGAAGTTGCCTGTACCGGCTGTGAAAAATGTGCGGTTGATGCACCTGAAGGATTGATAGAAATCCGTAACAACCTGGCCATGATAGATTATGAAAAATATGACCAGCTTGAAATAGACCGGACACCGATAGAGCGCTGCCCGACCGGCGCGATCGTCTGGATTGACAGCCAGCTGGGCACAACCCGCTCGTCCATCGGCAAAGAAGCAAAACGATCAAATCGCAGCGAGGCACTCCCGCTGGGGTAAATAAATACAACAGAATATCTGAAAATGTACCGCGATCCTTGTCAATTGTGGCACATTCCTAAATGAGGGACTTTATGGCATTTTTTGGCAAAGCTAAACAAACATCATCAATAAAATACCCCGGCAAACGCCAGTTAATCGACGGCAAAACCGTTTTATTCACTTGCGAGCAACACTGCAGTGATGCTGCCACCGGTTTTAGCGGTCAAGCCGGGCTGACATCAGACCAGCATTGGATAGATTCCCTCAACCAGCAAAACCTGAATCTTGCTAACCGTCCGCTGATTTTCATCCAGCCTGAAAATGCTGTATCTGGAGCCGGAATGGCCAGCGGTATGTCATTAAGCGGCCTGCGAACAAGCCACTTCTCTGCCGCCGAAAACAGCCGCTCACTGAATGCTTCCCTGTCTGTCGCCGCCGGAAAACACCTCCCGTTATTAATTAATATTATCAGTGGTGCAGGCAAACAAAGCGTGGGCGGCCACGATGACTACCACACTCTGGCCGATACCGGCTGTATCCAGCTGTTTGCGAGAGACGCCCAGGCCGTTGCCGACCTAAATTGCATCGGCCGCAAAATTGCCGAACTCAGTTTGACGCCTGTCGTCATCGCACAGGATCAACAAACCGCTCAACAACAACATGCCTGTCTGATGCCGGAACAAGCATTAATGGCTGAATACCTTGGCCTGGCTGACGACATTATCCCTTCACCCACCCCTGCGCAACGTCTGCTTTATGGTGAATCCAGACGGCGTGTTCCGCTCAGCTGGGATGTTGACCGCCCTCTCAACAGCGGCTTTGTTCCCGGGCAACAGGCCTACATGCAAAAAAGCGCCGCCCAACGCCCGTATTTTCTTGAACATGCTGCTGCAATCAGTCAACAGTGTATGCAGGAATGGGCAGATCTGACCGGTCGCCAATATCAACCGGCTCAACTGTTGGGTGACGACAAAAACGATTACCTGATCATCGCCCAAGGCGAAATTATTAATGCTGCCCAGGCTATTTGTGATCACCTGAACACCTCCCGAAAACTTCGTATCGGCGTCGTGGATTTAACCCAGTTACGCCCTTTTCCTGGCTATTTAATCAGCCAGCTTGTCAAAAACAAAAAAGGCGTGCTGGTTCTGGAAAAAACCGATCAACCTTTGGCTGAAGACCTCCCGCTGCTACAAGAAATCCGTGCCGTCATCAGCAAAGCTCTGGAAAACGGCCAAAGCAAAGGTAATGCAGCTTATCCTGATTATGCCAGCTACAAAAAACTGGACGAGGTCCCTGCCCTGTATTCATCCTGTTTTGGACTGGGCGGTCGAGAGCTCAATCCCGGCGACCTGATTGCTGCCATTGAGAACATGCTGCCAGAGGGAGAACAGCAAAAGTTTTTTTACCTCGGCATTGAGTTTCATAGCGACACCGCGCTCAGCCCAAAACAGGAAATTCATCTGCAGCAAATTGAACAGGCTTATCCTGGTGTACGCGAATTGGCATTGAAACCGGCTGCAACGCCAGTTGAACTCACCATATCACGCTTGAAAGTCAATCTGCATTCCATCAGTGGGCGCAATATTGGCTGCATCACACAAAACATAGCGGGTCAGTTGTTTGAGCATGTGGACATGAATATCAGCACTGCTACTGAACATAATATTCAGTCCGGCTTCCCCCAACAATCCGCGCTAACCTTGAATTCTCAATCCTCCAATGTCAACTGGCCTCAAGCCAGCGACATTGTGATGGCACTGGACAGCACTCTCTTTTCTTACCTGAACCCGGTCTCCGAACTGAAAAAAGGAGGCATTCTGGTGCTGCAATCACAGCTTGAAGATAATGAAGCCGTCTGGGCAAGCATTCCGGCAGCCATCCAGCAGCAGCTAAAACAACAACATATTCAGCTGTGCTATATAGATGGCTTCAAGCATGCGCCAACTGAAGCCAACACCCACTTTATCGCCCAGGGCCAAGCGTTCCATGGCGCATTATGTAAACTCCTGCCAACACTGGATGGTGAACTGTTCAGTGCTGAAAAAATGGATAGCCTGCTGGAACAGGCAACAAGCAGCTGGCAAACCGGCTATGCCGACCTGCAACAGATTGATGTCAGCCAGATGCCTGTCACCCAAACAGAATCTTTGCAGGCAACCGTCCCTCCAGCGCTTAGCCGTTTACCGGCAAATGACGATACCCTGAATGATGTTCACCGCTTTTGGGATCAAACCGGCGTTGCCTATCAACAAGATCAGGTCAATAACCTGGCCGATCCATTTCTGGCCAATGGTACGATTCCGGCCGCAACCAGTATTTTCCGTGACATGACCCCTGTGCGTCATGAACACCCTGTGTGGATTCCGGAAAACTGCACCGCTTGTGGCGATTGTTATTCACTGTGCCCGGATACGGCCATTCCGGGGCTGATCAACACGGTCAGTGAAGTGTTTGAAACCAATATCAAACGCGTGGAAAAACAAGGGCGAAAAACTGTGTATTTGCGCCGTGCTGTGCGTCAGGTGGAACGTAAATATCATGAACTGACCGCCGACAAGACCGAAGGCGACAACCTCACACCGATTATGGCCAAAGCCATTGGCGAAACCATTAAATCTTACCCGGCGGACGATCAGAATGCTGTCGCTCAGGAGTTTGAATGGTTTAAGGAAAGCATGGGCGACTTCAAATTCGCGCTGGTCAAGCCCTATCATGATGTGATGAACAAGCGCCAGCCGCGCAGTGGCGGGCTGTATTCCATCACCATCGACCCTTATGCCTGCAAAGGCTGCATGGAATGCGTCAAGGAATGTGAAGACGGCGCACTGGCACCCTTCGCGCAAACTACAGACAGCGTACAGCAGTTACGCAAAGACTGGGATTACTGGCTCGACCTGCCGACCTCCAACAACAAATTCAGCCGCATTGACGATCTGGATGAAAAAATCGGTGCGTTGCATACCCTGTTGCAGGACAAAACCAATTACCAATCCATGCCGGGTGGTGATAATGCCAACCCGGGCAACGGGCAGAAGTCTGTCGTACATTTATTTACGGCTACCGTTACCGCATTGATGCAGCCGCGCGTTAAACAACACATCAGGCAAATTGATGGCCTGATTGCCGGCCTGGAAAAACACATCCGGTTGAAACTGGCGGAAAACCTTGACATTCGTGATGCCGATGCCATTGAAGACGCCATTGACCACAACCAGAATGTTGACCTGACTCTGGCCAAACTGAGTTTTTCACTGGATGAAAACAAGGCCAGCCAACCCATAGATAAAGCCTGGCTGCGCTGGACCACCCAGCTGATCGCCAAAATGCAGCACTTGAAATCGCAATACACCCAGGGCATCGCGGGCAATGGACGCAGTGTACTGGGCGTATGCAACAGTGCAGACAGCAGTGCGGAATGGGGCGGTGCCTACCCGTATAACCCCTACCCGTTCCCGTGGGCCAGTCAGTTAGAAAATGACGCGCCTGCGCTTGCACGTGGCCTGTTCACCGGGCATATGCTGAAAATGGCCGAAGGTTTCAAGACCTTGCGAATTGCCGAGCTGGAAATTGCAAACCAATACGACAGCGATGAACATGATGATTTCTTCGCCCGCTTTAACTGGCAGGATTTCAGTGCAGAAGAACACAAACTGTGTCCTCCGGTCGTCTGTATCGGAGACCAGCATGCCTTGTCCGAGGCCGGCATGGACAGCTTATCCCAGGCCATTGCCGGAGACACCCCGATCAAAATACTGGTGTTGAACGATACCCGGTATGAAAACGGCGCGCAAGCACTCGATACCGCATTCGCCCGCCGCGAACTGGCATTGATGGCAATGGCTCACCAGAACAGCTATGTCTTGCAAAGCGCACAATCGCATTTAAACCACCTGCTGGAAGGTTTTATCGACGGTATTAATTACCGTGGCCCGGCACTGTGGAATATCTATACCGCCAGCCAGCCTCAACACGGCATTGCCGATGACATGGCAACCCGCCAGAGTAAAATGGCGGTAGAGTCACGTGCATTTCCACTGCTGACTTTTGATCCGCAGAAAGGCATCAATTGGAAACAACGCCTGTCACTTTCCGGCAACCCTGAATTTGACAGCGACTGGAACAGTTATACATTGAACTACCTGGATGAATACGGCAATGCCGAAAGCATGTCCCTGCCTTTCACATTTGCCGACTGGGCATTGACCGAAGCCCGCTTCAGCCCGTTTTTCACCCGTCTAAATGACAACCAAGCTGCTGACAACCTGGTCGCATTGCATGAATTTATCGACCTTGATCCGCAAGACCAGGCTGACAGTGAAGCCTTCATCTGGGCGCTTGACAGCAACAGCCAGCAGTGCGTGAAAGTCCAGGTTGACAAAACCCTGGCTGCATTTACCCGCGAACGCCGCGACTACTGGCGCATGTTGAAAAACCTGACCGGCAAAGATGAAGTCAAGATTGATACTCAGGCCATTGCCAATAAGGCCAAGGCAGAAGCCGCGCAAAGCCTGGTATCCGGTCTGATGAATCTGGTTGCAGAAGGCAATGCCGATGACTTGTTAACCGCGCTAACCAGCGCGCAAGCCAGCGTCAATGTTGCTGCACCGGCAGCGCCTCCAGCTGCAACACCTCCAGCTTTAGCCGCCACAACCTCAGTAGCCGCTCCAGCAAGCCAGGCAACGGGCGGCCATGATGCGGTGTGGATAGACACCCCGGACTGCACCACCTGCGATGAATGTGTCGATATAAACCCGAAAATCTTTGAATACAACGATGATAAAAAAGCGGTAGTCATCGACCCTACGGCAGGCACATTTGAAGACATCGTGCGCGCTGCAGAAAAATGCACCGCTGTCATCATCCACCCAGGCACACCGTGGAACCCTGATGAACCGAATCTGGACAAGTTAATCAAGCGAGCGGAGAAGTTTCAGTAAACCCAAACCGGCATCATGGACACCTATCCCCGGCTCATCAGGAGAATTCAAGCGATCTTAATTGATTCCATTCTCATACCGGTTGCTTTTTTCTCGGTGCTATACATGATTGGGCTTATGCACATTGAAAATGAGTATGTAAAAATTACAGCCCTGATCATGCCAATTTTCATTCTTGAACCGGGAATGGTGGCATTTACGGGAGGCACTATCGGGCATCATTTGCTGAAACTTAGAGTAAAATCGAGTCGTTCAGATAAGAACCTGAATATCGTGCTTGCCCTGATCCGGTTCATCGTCAAAACCCTGTTCGGCTGGCTCTCGTTAATTTTCTTTTTCACCACTAGAAAATACCAGACTTTGCATGACCTTCTTTCTATATCTGTTGTCGTCAACACGTCAGTTGACACCCTGCCAACAAAAGATATGTTGACCGAAAGAGCTGCTTCATCTACACACTACCATTACCCTTCTCCATGGTTAAGAATATGTTTCGTCCTGATATATTCTGTTATTTCGCTCTTCATTTATTTCATTTTATTCGCGGCATTGATCACTGATGATTGCATCTTATTCGACGCCTGCAGCTCTTTTCAGAATACAATATCTGAAATATTATCCCTCACCTGGCTTTTCAGTCTGGCATTTATCATAGTTTTCGGTTGGCAAGGTAAATTATTCGGTTGCAGAAGAAAACAAAAAACAAGCGATCAACCAGACAGTTAACCCCCCATACATCAATTCAAAAAAAACGGTTTGAGAAACACCCTCAAACCGTTTATCAATCCTGAAAACACTGTGAACTTAACGCTTTTGTTTACCCGCTTTAGTCAATTGCAGACCAAACAATGCTGAAATGAACAGATATACTGCTGCTGGTACCGGCACAGCAGCCACGGCCGCTTCATAGTCTTCATGATCCAGGCCTCGGTTAAAAATCAAATTTATTACATCTGATGCTTCAGAAACCGGGGTTGCGTCATTGGGCAGGGTGTCAAACAACTTCAGTGAAACCCAGTAAGCACCAACGGTACCCCCCAGATTGCCTGTGTTATCCCAGATTGACATATCAATATGAGTATGGACATCTCCATTTGAATCAACATCACTAATCACGCCAACCGGGTTGGTGACTCCAGCGCCATCAAAAACAGTGATATTTCCTAAAGCATCCTCAATACGGATTTCTTCACCATTCACTAATGAACTGCTCCAACTGCTACCCCCCCAATATTTCAGAGAACCTATACCTTCAAAACGTAACCAGTTTCCAGGAGTAAATCCCCCCTTGGCTTCATCCACATCAAACCCTGGATCATCAGTTTTGTATAGTCCACCGGCAAGATCACCAAAATCGGCTTCAAACAAGGTGTTATTCAACTGAACCTTACCTTGCGCAAGCCATGGCTGAATATCTTCATGATGTTGCTCTGCCGCCCAGGCGCCTGAATTGAAAGCTGCGAACAGCAATACACTTTTTAAAACGTTACTCGCTAAATTTTTTTTCATCATAAATCCTATCATGTTTAAAGTACTGAACAGGCACCCTTGCCTTGTTTCAGCGGTAAAAAACAATCCCTGTCGTCAGCACAATCGATTCATCCTTACATGACTCTGCTCAAAAATGAGCGACACATCCCTGAGTCGCTCATTACCAAACTAACCTTTATTTCGCCGTTGAAAAAAACCAACACCTGCAATGGCCATCATAAAAAGTGGAAACGCCGCAGGAACCGGAACCGAGGTTAAAGCATCCGGAGTCATGCGCATTTGAATTGCTTTAGCCAGATTTTCTTCAGACAAACCGTGGTTAAATAAGATATAAAAGGGATCTGAATCCTGATAACCCTCTGCAACCAGTTGCAAGGCCAGCAAATAGGCTGCATCACCCACATGACCGACATTTTCAAGATACCAGTCGAGGTGGGCGTGAAGCGCGCCATCCGCAGAAGTATTGTCGATAATCAACGAGGGTGCCGCAGAGATGCCTTGCCCGGTAAACACCGTACTGCCTTCGTTATACACGGTTTCGCTAATTTCCTTAGGGATACAGATCAGCAACCCGCCACAATGGCTGGTATCTGTAGAAAGCACAGTTTCTGCACTCAAACCGCCAAATAATCGGATTTGCGGCCCTCCGGACGGACTCACATGCCAGTTTTTCGAATCAGCACGCCACGTTTGTAACGCATCAACAGCACGATATTTTAGTAGCGTATGACTTGGTAGCCAGCCCGAAAGTCCCTGAAACCCTGGGTTATCAGTGCTGTCAGCACCACCGGCCAGATCGCCAAAATCCGACAGAAATATCTCCTGCCCATTGCTACCGTCAATGGGTAATTGTCCTGCCGATAAACCCAAACGGCTTAGCGCAGACAACGAATCACAACCCAATGATGCGTCAGGACAAAAACCGCCATGAAGTTTATTGTTTTCCATCCACACACCGACATCCAAATGAATCGCAAAAGCGGATTTGGAAACAAGCAATCCAAAAAACAACAGGACTAAATAGCGTCCTTTAATCACGTGCTTTTTTAGCCTCATCTTTTTCTCCTGTAAAAAAATAATGTGTTGTAAAGTGATAATCATTAAAAATCTAGAGCAATCCCGATCTCAAAATTTCGCCCGATCTGAGGGGCAAAACTGCGCAAAAATGACACCGACTGCCTGATGTCTTCATCGAGCAGATTGGAGGCATTTACAAACAACCTCGCTTTCCCAAAATCAGTCTTCGATGCCTGTAATTCGAGACTCGCATCCAGCAGGTTGTAACCGGGTGTACGCGTCTCATTATTGCCCGGCCTGTGTTGCGCCCAGGCATGTGTCCAGCGAACAACCGCGTACCAGAAATCCTGTTGCGCCGATATAAATGCTCCTGCCCGACGCGGTGGCTGACGCGGCACATCACCGGCACCCTCCGTGCGAAAGTAAGCGCGTGTGTAATCACCAAACACACCCAAGATAAACTGTCCGTATTCTTCTATATCGGCAGAAAATTCAATCTCAGCCTCATAGCCAAGAAAGCGGACATCCTGTTGCTGATACCCCAGGACCGGTACACATTGCTCAAGCTGCACGCATTGAATGCGGAACAACTGCTCATCCACATCAAAGAAAAAGCCCTGATTTTCCTGATAGATGTAATTGTTAATATTATTTTTAAAGACATTTAACCGCGCTTTGACCACATCACTGTGATAATCAAAACTTAACTCCAATGCATTGGAGTTCTCCATCTCCAGCGCAATATTGCCAACATCAAACGAGCGCGTTGCCAGATGTGGACCCAGCGACAACACTTCCTGTACGGCTGGAGGCCGTTGCGCATACTGCCAATGCAGAGAAATGCTGGCCGCATCCGTCACCTGATACAGTCCTGTCAGCGAAAACGACCATGCATCATGCTCAAGCAAGCCCGGCAAAGTTGCGCTCACCAGCCCACCTATCACACGTTCGGTTTGCTGGGGCTGAATACGTTGTTGTTCAAAGCGAACACCCCCTTCAAACTCGATATCCCCCCAAACAAGCTTTTGCATCCAGTACGCTGCTTTACGACTGATTTCGCTTTCCGGAATAAAATTTTCACTGCCGATGGCGGAAAAATCCTGCAAACTGAATTGAACCCCGGCGGTACTGTTTAGATAATCGGTCTGCCTTAGATCCATCTCATAGCGTATTTCGCGGGCAAAATTATCAAATGTAGTTACGCCGCCTGCTTCCAGCTCGTCGTGCGTATAATCGACAATAATGGCATGCAGGCGCATGCTTTCCAGCACAGCCACATCGGTAAACCATTCCCCTTTCAGCTCATACCGAATATTTTCCATGTCAATGCGCACCTGCTCTCCCTCTCCAGACACAGGCACATTGTTGTGGGTATGGGTGGGATGACCGCCCGGCGGAATACCATAATTACTCTCATAGGCACTCACCGATGCGCCAAAAAAACCCATCACTTCATCAACAAATGAAAAACCGACCGCGCCGGTCCGGGTATTCGCATTGGAATTTCCGATAAAACCCTCTGTGTTACCCGTGGCATTCAAGCCAAATTGTTCAAATACCGCATCCTCATCCATGGCAAACCCTGGGATTTCAACCTGCTCTCGACTTCTAATCAGGCCATCCACATGCACAATAAAAAAGTCATCAAACGCCTTATTCAGTTTGAACAGCCCTGTATGTTCATCAGAATTCGTGTTGTAACGATATTCAGAACTCAAATTTAAAGGCTGTTCTGGAAGGTATTCGGCAATACGGTAATCGACTAGATTGACCACCCCTCCCAATGCGGTACCGCCGTATCGAATCACCGACGGGCCTTTTTCAATGCGGATCTCATCCGTCAATAATGCCTCGACCGTATTCGCATGATCCGGACTGATATTGGACGCATCATGACTTCCCAACCCATCCTGGGCAACCAGCACTCTGGAGCCGCTAAGTCCGCGAATCACAGGGACTCCGACAGAAGGTCCAAAACTGGCATTGCTTAATCCCATTTCTTTTTCCAGTGTTTCCCCAAGGTTACTGCGCAAACGATTACGCAACTTTCTACCCGTCAAGGTCGACTTTCGATGCATGTCTTCACTATCCAGTGCTTCGCTCTCAATAGTGATTGCATCCAGGTTTTCAACATCCGCCGGGCTGTTGATCTCTTCAGCCGCAATGCTTTCCATAACACAAACAAAAACCACCCCCAGCCTTAAAAAAAACATCAGCACACAAAATGTAACCATAAACAAGAGATGTTATATCGTAACACATACAGCCTATGTTACAACATAACTTTTACTGTTTAATGTCTTCTATCTTATGCCCTCTGCCTTTCGGCACTCTGTCCAATTCATTGCCTGCTTTTTCCTGATATGCGTGTGTTCATGCCAGGTATCGCTGCATGGCATCTGGATGACTACCGCATCCATCAATAGCTAATCATCGACGGGGTCTCAACCTGCCTGTTTCCCGCTAATGCTGGAGTTCGGGAAACATCGCTTTTAATAACAGTACTGTAAAGTTCCTGAATATACGAAAATTGCATGAAATACTTGAGCATTTTCTTCACATTTTTATCGTCAATCTTTCATCAGCCTTATTAACATTCGTCATATAAAACAGTTACAATACTCGGTTTTCTATTTTTACTGCGTACGCTAATCAACCATGTCAACGCAATATACTACTGACGACTTGAGGATTTGTGAGACCAAGGAAGTGGTCGCACCCGTTGAAATTCATGACGAGATTCCGATTTCCGACAAGGCTGTGGAAACGGCGCTGGCTTCCCGCCAGGCTATTCATAACATCCTCTATGGTCAAGATGACCGCCTGCTGGTTGTGGTAGGCCCCTGCTCTATCCACGACCCGGAAGCCGCGATTGAATATGCCGGCAAGCTGAAGGAGGTTAAAGACAGACTGGCGGATGACCTGTTCATCGTCATGCGCGTGTATTTTGAAAAGCCGCGCACCACGGTTGGCTGGAAAGGCTTGATTAACGATCCGGAATTAAATGCCAGCTTTAACATTAATAAAGGGTTGCGCATTGCCCGGCAACTGTTGCTGGATATCAATAACCTGGGCGTACCGGCAGCAACAGAATACCTTGATTTAATTACCCCGCAATATGTGTCCGACCTGATTTCATGGGGTGCGATTGGTGCACGAACGACAGAAAGCCAGGTGCACCGAGAACTGGCCTCGGGTATGTCGTGTCCGGTCGGTTTTAAAAATGCCACTGATGGCTCGGTCAAAATTGCTATTGATGCGATCCGTGCCGCAATGAGCCCGCATCATTTTCTGTCGGTGACCAAAGAAGGCCGCTCAGCGATTTTTTCTACCAAAGGCAATGAAGATGCCCACATCATTTTACGTGGTGGCAATGATGAGCCCAACTATGATGCGGTTAATGTGGAAAAAGTCGGAGAAGGCTTGAAAAAAGCCAAACTCCCGCAAACCATCATGATTGATTTCAGCCACGCCAACAGCCTGAAGCAATTTCAACGACAAATGATTGTCGCTGATGATGTCTGTGGCCAGATTGCCAGCGGCGATACCCGCATCATTGGCGCGATGGTGGAAAGTCACCTTAAATCCGGTCGACAAGATGTTGTGGAAGGCCAACCGTTGACCTATGGACAAAGTATTACCGATGCCTGCCTCGGCTGGAATGACAGCGTTTCCCTGCTGGAATCACTGGCCCAGGCCGTGCAAATGCGTCGTGTTGTAGAAAAATAAGTGAATAATATGAAAATAACCGTAAACGGAGAAGTCAAAGAATTTTCCGAAAACAGCAAAGTGGCCGATGTTGTCGCATCACTGGGATTGACCGGCAAACGCATCGCCGTTGAATTAAACAGGGAAATTCTTCCTTTTG
>SPJL01007699.1_pt1 | contig 32679 bp, 29 predicted proteins | sample 3741751 | NCBI WGS metagenome assembly SPJL01 (sample SAMN10925998, study PRJNA522277) | cold seep metagenome | isolation source: Elba SIP-enriched marine methane seep metagenome, extraction at timepoint T3 | place: Italy: coast of Elba, Mediterranean Sea | reverse complement strand
TATACTTTATTGATAAGGAGGCGGCAGAAGCAAAACTGAAACTTCCAAAAAGCATTCACTGCTTTTGGCCTTATTACCGTGCGATCTCTAGCGATTCATTCCGGGGTACGAGTCAGTTTGTGCGGGTCACGTTAGGTTTCAGGATCGAATCTCTAAAAAATTGATCGACCTCATCCTGCCGCCTCCCGCTCAGTATCTTTCATTTTCCGGGGTGATGGAAGCATCTTCATGATCGTTAGGTTGAATTTAAGCATAAGCTACAAATTTACTATATAGGTGAGTTTTGCATTTGGGACATAAGTTTTTCCCTGGTTCGATACCCTCCCATTGGGAATGGCACATAAGGCACTCATATTTAGCCGGTTTTCTTTCGGGCTCTTCGTACTCGCTAAACTCTTGTGGAGGGGCATAATAACTTTCTGAATGATCATCCTGCTGAATAGCTTCGAAAATGTTTGGTGAGACAGCTTGTTTGTTGGACACAAACATACGGGCTATTTTTTCGTTTTCAGTTTTTACCCGTTTCAATAGCTCTTGTTCGGCGGCGTTTTTGCTGATTTCGTAACGTGGATGAAAAATCCACTTTTTACTTGAGAGATCATTTTTAAGAAAGGACAAAAGTATTTCTTTATACGATTCCCGTCCAGGAGCATTGGAACTGTTGAATAGTGTATGGGTTTTATCTAGCGAGACTTCTACGATGCCACACATTTTGTTTGTTGGTTCTTTAAGCTCGAGTGGAATTGCTCTTTCGGGGTGCGTGAAATATATGACGAAACTATGTGTCCCAATTTTTCCGGTTATATCCACTGGAACGTTTTCGAAGTTTTCTTCTACAGATACTTCCGTAATAGTTACTAATTGCTTTGGCGTTACGTTGAAAGGGATGGATACTATTGAGTGATTGTCTAGGATCTTAGATACTTTGCCCACATATTTGGGTAAGTGTATTTCAAGGGAGCTTTCAATTATTTGCCTAGCCATAAGCCGTACAGAAACAAAAAATGAAAACTCGCATTCTTTCTTCGTGTCTTCATATACCGTGCGGCTAGCATGCGCAAAATGCCATTGCTTTTCTGTACCTTGGCGAGCAATAAGAGGTGTGCTGCATGATGGACATATACAGCCACAGTTTTTACCTCTCGGAACCTCAAATACATCAACAAATTCCTTTGTTTCTGTATTCAACCCAAATGGTACTCGGCTAAGGCTAATCTCCGTATCTCCTTTTTAAACATAACGGCTGGAGTTGAGTCTCGAGCATCACAGAAAAAGGCTTGCGGAGCAAGGTTTTTTTGAGAAGCGCAGTGGCTCGAACGAATTGTTAGGCGGAACGCGATAGCGGGCCGACTATCAAGTCGATCGAGTGGAACTCAAGTCCAGCCGTTAAGCTGGACGCGCGGTAGCGCGTTCAGCTTAACGCCAAAATCAGATGCCGTTTAAAGGGGCAGGACTTTTGCGTCTTTTTGCAAAAGGCATGACGCTTTAAACGGTCAGCTGAATTTTTTGGTTATGTGTTTTATATATTAGGATTAGAAATAAACTTAACAAACTTATCTCCAATCTCGGTAGTTCTTTTTGCCAGCATACCACTTGCAGACATTGTAGTTCCAAGACCATCAGTATTAAGTAACCCACTACGAAATAACTCTTGCCAGACAAGGCGATATAAATCTTTTTCGTTCCCTAATTCTGGGTAAGCACTTTCAATAACAGCAGTTAGTCCCCCCATTGACCAGCTTGGGAATTGATGGTTATTATTTTTTGCCCAAATTTCTGGGTTTTGAAATAATTTAAGTAGAGCAATATGCCAAGAAGTACAAGAATCAATTAGGTTAAGGAATAACTGCTGAAGTGTATCGTCTGGTGCATCTGGTAAAGCTGAATTTAATACTGCATTTTTAAGAGCATTTAATTTTTCTTGCTCATGGTTTTTAATAGCGACATTGCTAGCATGAACCAATGTAGTAAAGAATTTTTCATTACTTTGAAGGTCTTGCTCAGTAACAAAACCTTTTTGGTATAGTTTGTTTATGGCTTCCGTGACCTGAACCATCCATTCTGTTTTACGCCTTGCCATTGGAGGCTCAATCAAAGAACTAAAAGCTTCAACAAGAGCACCCCCCATTACAGGAACAGCTGATATTGCAGCTCTAGCAACTCTATGAGCTTTTTCTGAATCAGGCTCAATTATTGGGTCAATCAGTTCTTTATCTATTGTATTCACCAAAACACCTTTTTCACATAACGGCTGGAGTTGAGTCTCGAGCATCACAGAAAAAGGCTTGCGGAGCAAGGTTTTTTTGAGAAGCGCAGTGGCTCGAACGAATTGTTAGGCGGAACGCGATAGCGGGCCGACTATCAAGTCGATCGAGTGGAACTCAAGTCCAGCCGTTAAGCTGGACGCGCGGTAGCGCGTTCAGCTTAACAGTTTACTAGACGGAATCCAATAATATCGTACTATACCGAACCAAGCTATATTTACTAGATAGCGACTGTCTAGTACGATATTTTATGGTTTATCCATCTTGTATTGAGTCTGTGGCTTTTACCCACATTTACTCTCACCACAATTCAAAATCAAGCTGGCTGACCCTTGATTCATTTCAAATGATGTTTTACGCATATATATATGCGCTTGCATCTCATTCTCCACGACTCAACCACACAGCCCTCCCCCCTTCGATCAACAAAACTATCACGGCAAATCTCACGACTTGTCCCAAAAAACAACTGAAGATTAAGAGTACCCATGACGCTTTAGCCGCTCCGCCGACAAACATCAGCATTTTTAGCGGGATAGGGGTAATGCTGCCGATTAATAGTAGCCAGACACCGTATTGTTGGAAGCTTTTTTGGGCTGTTGTGTAGGTGTCTGTTAACTCTAATTGCTGAAGTATTGAGAAGGTGTGTTCAAGCAGAAACAAGCCGGCCGGGTACATTGTGCTGGCACCGAGAGCCGTGCCAAATGCGGCTAAAAAGATGAGGTAAAACCGGTGGTGTCGTCTGGAGAGTACCATCGGCGTCAGCATCAGTTCTGTAGGTAAAGGGATGATTAAAGATTCGGCGAAAGCATATCCGCCAAGCCAATAAGGTGCGCGTGGTGAGCTGGCAGCCTGTTCTATCCAATCCTTCAGTTTCCCCCAGTTTGTCTGCATACAAATTTTGGCTGTTGCAAGCATATGCCCTGCTGCTTATTGCCTCCCGCCCAGATAGGCGAAGGCCTGTGATTTAATCAGGCAATACACTTCACTGCCCACCGTAAAATTGAGTTGTGCGAAGGCTTTGGGGGAGATATCCACGGCAATCAATTGGCCGATGTCCACAATCACTGTAATACGTGATACGTGTTGTTCAATATCAATCACCCGGCCTTTCATCTGGTTTTGAATGGAGATGAAATCGATATACTGGGTAGATAAGGCTATTTCGTTAGATCGTACCGAGACATAGCATTCCTCGCCCCTTTGGTATTTTTTTTCCAACGGCAGATGCAATGACATGCCGTCACAACATGCTTCGGTTTGGCCATGTATTTCGTCATGTTCGGCTATTTTTACCCGCATGATATTTTCCAGCCCGAGGTTACTGGCCACGCCTTGCACACCCTCGTCCTTGATGACATCGTAAAAATGGCCGCTGCCGAGAATGCGCCCCTGATTGATGATGACCAGATGTTCTGTAAGATGCAGGATTTCTTCCATGGAATGACTGATATAGACCATTGGAATCTGCAGCTCGTCTTTCACTCGTTTTAAAAACGGCAGAATCTGCTGTTTCAGCCCTTTGTCTAACGATGCCAATGGTTCGTCGAGTAATAAAAACCGTGGCGAGGCCAATAATGCCCGACCTATACCGACACGTTGCTTTTCACCGCCGGATAATTGATGAGGTCGCTTTTTTAGCACATGACCAATTTCGAGCAAATCAATGATTTCCTTATCAATAAAGCGGCGATGTTTTTTGTCAGTGCGTTTGTAGCCATACATTAAATTCTGCTGAATCGGCATGTGGGGAAATAGTTGGCTGTCCTGAAATACCACGCCGATTTCGCGCTTGTTGGGCGAGACATTAATGCGTTTGCGGCTATCAAATAAGGATTGTTCTCCCAGTTTCAGCCAACCCTGATCCGGTTTGGCAAGCCCTGCCACAATATTGAGCAAGGTAGACTTGCCGGAACCGGATGAGCCAAACAAGCCGGTGACCGGGGCTTCCAGATCAAGGCTGGCCTGTAAATCAAAATTGCCACGTTGTAATTGTACATCTAATGCTAACATTACTGTGCCTCCAGCCAGCGGGTGGTTTTCCGCTCGATAAAATTACTGATCAGCAGTGCCGACAACGCCAGCACAACTGAAATGATTAATAAACGCTGCGCGGGTTCGTTACCATCGGGAATCTGAATATAACTGTAAATGGCCAGTGGCAAGGTGCGTGTTTCGCCTTCGATATTGCCGACAAAGGTTATCGTCGCGCCAAATTCCCCCAGACTGCGTGCAAAAGCGAGAATGGATCCGGTGATAATGCCTGGGCTGATTAACGGCAGCGTAATGGTAAAAAACGTATTCCACGCACTGGCCCCCAGACTTCTAGCGACCTGTTCCAGTTTGACTTCAACCACCGCAATGGACAGACGAATGGATCGCACCATCAGCGGAAAACTCATCAGCGCCGTGGCAAGCACAGCACCGCGCCAGCTAAATGCCAGGGTGAGATCAAAGTGTTCATATAACCAGCGGCCGACGACCCCTTGCCTTCCCAGCATGAGCAATAACAGATAACCCGTGACCACAGGGGGCAACACCAGTGGCAGATGCAAGATGCCATCCAGCAATGACTTACCAACAAAGTCACATCGCGCCAGCAACCAGCCGACGGCGATGCCAGGCACCAGTATGATCGCTACACTGAAAAAGCTGACTTTCAGCGAAAGCATCATGGCCATGTATTCTTCTGGACTTAAATCAAACATTGCATTCTTTACCTGGGAATAAAACCATATTTTTGATAGACCACCTGCGCTGCGGGACTACTCAAATAAGTCAATACCTGTTGCGCACCCTTTAACACTGGCAAAACAGATGCCACCCGATATTCCACGGGCGCATGACTGTCTTCAGGAAACCGGCCAATCACTTCTACCCGGCTTGAAACACCGGCATCTGTCGCATAAACCACGCCGACATCACACTCGCCCCGCTCGACCAGCGCCAACGCAGCACGCACATCTTTGGTGCCGACCAGTTTGGGTTTGACGCCATCCCACCATTGCATATGTTGCAAAGCCTGTTTGGCATAAGTACCTGCCGGGACATGATCAGGGTCGCCCATGCACAAACGCCCTTTCAAATGAGCTGCAAAATCAAAATCGTTGTGCATACTGATATCCAGCTTGCTGCCTTGCGGGCTGATCAACACAATCTGATTGCCCAGCAAGGTTTTGCGGGTTGTGGCGTCGATCAGCTGCTTAGATTGCAAATAATCCATCCAGCGCGGGTTGGCGGAAAGATAAATATGCGCTGGTGCCCCCGCCATGATTTGCTTGGCCAGTAGAGAAGAAGAAGCAAACGATGCCTTCACCCGGACATCATCCTGACTGGCATTAAATAGTTTTATGATTTCCGATACCGCATTGCGTGTGCTGGCTGCTGCAAAAATCAGCACATCCTGCCTGGCTAATGTGGCTCGACTGCAAAACAGCAGACAACACAACAGCAGGAATTTAAGGGTGGATCTTTTCCTGTTCATCATTCAATTTTCCATTCTGAATCGGGTGAATATAAAGACGCAACTAGCAAACAGCAGCACAGCAAGTACCATAACCGGCATCAATGAATAGAGCATCGTGTCGCTGCCAAACCCCAGCAATGCTGCCCGATTGGCATTGACCACCTGTGACAGCGGATTAACCTCAGAAATTGCTGCCAGCCATTCCGGCATCTGCCGCCCGGGGACCAATGCTGTACTGGTAAAAAACAAGGGCATGTTGACCATATGTACAAAGGTCGCCATGCTTTCCTGGGACTTGGCTAGCAAGGCTATTAGACACGATAAACTGCATAACGCGAAGGCAAAGGCAAACATGCCGCTCAGCATGATCCACAGCGTACTGCTGTCGATATTGAGTTGGGCCCCCAGCAGCAAAGCAAGCAGTAACACGACCGCTGCCTGCAGCATTAATCTCACGACATCCGCGCTAAGCTTGCCGATAAGAATCATCATCGGGTGTACGGGGGCATCCAGCAACCGCATTAAAAAGCGGCTTTGCATATCCCTGATCAACTCGATGCCCGATTGTGATGCGCCAAACAATATCGTCATCACGCAAACCCCCGGCGCCAGAAAATCAAGGTAGCTGATGTTTGCAGGCAAACTGTCCAGGTTATAGCGGTGAAACAGAAAACCGAAAAAAAGCATCCACATCAAGGGCTGCACTAAGGAAAATGTCAGTTGCACCGGTCGGCGTAATGTCTTCGTCCAAGAGCGCAAAAAAAGCACGTTGAAAATGTCCAGATACAGACTCATCCGCGCTTACCCCCGCCACGTCCCTTGCCTTGCTTTTTGTTGCCACCCGCATCCAATGGCGACCCTGTCAAATGCTGATACATTGAGGCCAGATCTGCTTCGTCCCATTGTGCTTGTTTAAACAAGACCTTGGCCTCATTAAATATTTCAATCACCGATTGCATATGCCTGTTTTTTTGCTGTGCAGACAATGGACGGTTAAATTCAATCTGTACGTTATGTTTAAGCAATTCAACATTAGCGATCTCCTCAATCTGTTGCAGTTTGAATATCAAACTGATGCAGCTTTCCATATTTTCGTAGCAATAAATATGCAAGATTGAGTTAAATTTTTTCTGGTCAAGTTCGGTAACCGATTTATCGACAATCAGCCGTCCTTTATCGAGCATCCAGACCCGTGAACAATGGCGCTGAACTGCCTGCAAATCATGGCTGACAATTAATACACAGGCGCCGACGTTATGTGCTTCATGCAGATATTGCCAGAGTTGCTGTCTGGCCTGCTGATCCAGTGCCGATGTGGGCTCATCCAGCAGTATCAGTTCCGGCTGATGGAGCATGCCAATAGCCAGATGCAGTTTTTGTTTCTGGCCACCAGAATAGGTTTTTACCGGTCGATCAAGAAAACCGAATAAATCGAATGCTTGTTGAAGATGTTTAAGCTGGGTCTGCCGTTGATGTCGCGGCAGCTTGTACAGGGTGGTAAATAAGTGGAGTGTTTCCCTCCCTGTCATATCACCATCCAGCGCCATGTGTTGGCTGATATACGATGTTTTCTGTTTGAATGTCGTCGCTTGCCTGTTGGCAGGCTGTCCCAGAATGGTGATATTGCCCTCGGTTGGTTTGGTGTGCCCTGCCAGCAATTGCAACAGGGTAGACTTGCCTGAACCATTGCGCCCGATAATACCGATGATTTCAGGTGCCTTGATGTGCACAGAAATACCTTGTAACGCGTTAACGTCATTCGGGTAGGATTTACTGACCTTTGCCAGGGTCAAAAATGAAGAAGGTATGGACATTAACAAACGGGGCCTCTATAAACGCTTATTTAGCGATAGCTGCGTTGGCAACATTCTCGACTCCTTATACATCGCCGCAGTAGAATCATCCATGATCCGACAGCCTTGTGCTACCGCCTTGCTCCACTATTAATGACGATGAGGTACCCATAAAACCTGATAACAGAATGCGCCTTCCCACATTACTTGAGAAGACGCCTTTATCTGTCATAAAACCGACAAATCAGTCGTCAGCGCTTACAATTGTGCCAACATGTTCACCATTGACAGCGGCTCTGATCAGCTCAGGTTTCAAGCCATTGACAACCTGGAATGATTTAACCAGTTTGGCAGTACGCAGAATATCCGGCAGCACTTCATCAAACGGCAAGGTGTCGAGATTGCGTTCCTGCAATTCAGACACCGTGATTTCAGGAATAAATTCAGCATCAGCGTGAACTTTAGGGTCTTTGTCATACAATCCATCGACATCTTTGACCAGCGTCACGGTTTTACACCCAAAACATTCTGCCAGAATCAAACAACCGGCATCAGTTCTATGCGGTGGAATACGGCCAATGCCCGGGGGGTGCTCCCACAGCGAATATGGCGGCACACCGTTAAAAATGGTACCTGGCGCAGAGCGAATGAATAATGGCAATAAATGTCCAAAGATTTCCGGCGGAATAGCCACCACGCCATACGGAGCCAGTAACGTACCCAGCATGTGTGCATTACCCAGGGCATCTGTTACTGAAATCTGTGCCAGTGCGCCCGTCGGCAGGCCAAGGTCACAGCCAATGGAAAATACATGCTTGCTGCGCATGCCTCCGCCGACACCCAAAATCAAGCGTTCTGTTTCCAGCAACTCGGCCAGCACATCCACGACCGGGTAAGTCAGTGCTTTACCGTGGTCCATAATGGAGCTGGAACCGATTTTGATCACATGTACTCCCGGCAGCATGCGTACTACAGGTGTATCGGTATCTGTCGATGCCATCACTTGTTTATCCAGCAGGCTTTCCCGCATTAAGAAGGAATCAAGATGATGACGTTTATCTGTTGTCGTTGTTGTCATAGTTTTTTAAATGCTGTAGTTTGGTTTAGCTGTTACGTGCTTATTCTGCACTGATGGTCGTACCGACTTGTTCACCGTTCAGGGCTTTGGTAATGTTGCCCGGCTTCAGGCCATTTATGATCTGGATTGAACGTCTGGTTTCAGCGTTCTTCATAAAATCAAGAATCGGTGTTTCTACCACTGAATCAGGCAGATCCATCGCTTTTAATTCGTCCACAGTAATTTCAGGGATGAATTTGGCATGCTTTTCCTTTTTCGGATCAGCCGTAAACAGGCCGTCTTCATCTTTGATATAAATCATTGAACGCGTACCAAACATTTCACTGATCAGATAAGAACCACTGTCTGTTCTGTGTGGTGGCAAACGACCGATTTCCGGGTTGCGTTGCCAGAATACATAAGGCGGCATACCAAAAAAGACCACCGCCTGACGTTCTGCCAGATACAACGGCAATTGCGGGAACTGGATAGGCTCAATAAACGGCACCCCGTGTTTGGCCAGCAGGAAATGAATCATGCGTGCATTCTGCATACTGACAAAGGTTCCCAATACACTCAGTACACCAGTAGGCATTCCCAGATCGACACCGACACTGTAGGCGTGACGTGCGCGGGTACCGGCACCGGTACCCAGAATCATTTTATGGTGTGGCAGGTTTTCTACGATTTCATCAAGAATAGGCACTACCGCTGCACGCCCTCTGTCGATGATACTCTGGCCGCCTATTTTTACAACGTTAGCCTCCGGCAAGACTTTAAATACCGGTTGCTCAGCCGTCTTTTCAAGTAAAGACTTGTCGGTCAAACTTCCCTGTACCAGTGAAGCCCCCAATTCTGTTAATAATTCGTTACTCATTGTTTTTATCAGTGTTGTTGATTAAAGTTCAAGGTTATTGCATTTAATTCGTATTTTTCTTCAGACTCCACGGGTTGGGATAAATCGTTATAAAGTGATTCACATTTCTGTTGCAATCTGTCTAACAGCTGATGTTTAAACGCCTCGTTTACCTCTAGTCCGGCAATGCCATCGACATTTTTCCAGGAGTTAATTGATTCAATAGGGGCGTTATTTACCGTCCAGCGTGCAGCTGTAATCGGTGATTGGCGCATGGCACCTTGCGCATGTAAGGTAGAAAACAACTGTTTGCGATGACTCTGCCCGCTTTTCTCCTGCAACCCATGCTGATTGAGCAATTTGTGCATTTCCTTGCGCATAACCGTTTTGACCGCTTGCGGGTCGCGCTTTACATTGCCTAATATCAATATCGCATCAGGTCGGCACACCCGTTTTAGTTCATTCACCACATGATCATGCTGCAACTGGTGCATCGCCCGCGAACTAAACACAACAGACACACTTTGGTCTTCCAGGGGCCAGTGCTGATTAGCATCTGTGTGTACTAATTGAGGAACGTCCTGAGGGGTTTCATAGCGCTGGCGAAATTGATGCAACATCCCCTGCGATACATCCATACCCAGATACGGCAATGGGATATCTTGCAGAAAGTAACCGATTTCACCGGTTCCAGCCCCCACCTCCAGTAACAAACCATCATCATAAGAGCGACAATAGTCGGCGACAGAACGGGCTATTTGCTTAACCACGGATGCGCCCAGTCCGGTACGTTTGTCATAGATTCCAGCTTGATCATCAAATTGCAGCATACTGTGTTCCCATAGTGTTACTGCAAACGGCTGAAGAAAAGGATAAGGGGGGAGAAAATTGAAGTATGAGTGTCATCATGACGCGTTATTTTCCGCTCAGTAAAAACAGAAACGGCAAGTGCATGATGTATGCCAGCAAATTGCTAGCACGTGTCTTACAGCGTAAAAAACACCTGATGATGCTCTGAAAGATGACTATAAGTCGTTGAATTAAATTGAATTATTTTATTAGTGCATTATTTGTGACATGACGTCATGCGCTACTGATTAATCAGCAACAGACATGGGAAACGTCTGAAATAGCGGATGACAAATGCGATAATTAAACTTAACTATGGCATATAACCTATTGATAAATTGTGAAATCACATATTGAATAATGAAAATTATATGTGTTATTTAGAAAAATCTTCAAGATTGGAACTGGTCAGACTCAGCATGAATTCAAGCAGATCCTGCTTTTCCTGTGCTGTAAGCTTCAAGGGGAAAATTGCGGCATCCAGAAAGCGATTTTTATGACCACCTTTATCGTAATAATCGACCACTTCTGTCAGCGTTTGGATACTGCCATCATGCATATACGGTGCGGTTAACGCGATATTGCGCAAAATTGGCGTTTTGAATTTGCCGATGTCCTGCATCACGCCTGTCACCCTGAAGCGCCCCAGCGTTGATAATTGTTCTGCTGACAACATGGCTTCGGCTTGTTGACGTGTTCCTTGTAAAACCAACGCTGTAAATGCAGGCAATTTATCGTTCAGCTTATCCATCCCTATGCCGATATTGTAGAAACGATTATCGCTAAAAAGGGCTTGATTCCAGGAAATTTCATGACAATTGGCACAATTTCCTTTGCGCCGGAATACACGTAAACCACGTGCGGCACTTTCTGACAAGGCTGATTTATCCCGGCCAAAATAATAGCGATCAAACGCGGAATCTCCAGCAATCAGTGTGCGTTGATAACTGGCAATCGCCTGGCTGATATGTGTGATGGAAAGCTGTGCAGGGGGTATGGCAAATGCCACAGCAAAGGCTGTTTTATACTCAGAATCATCAAGGACGATCTGTACAATTTGTTGTTCAGAACTCAATCCATGTTCCACTGGATTCAGCATGGGACCAACCGCCTGCTGCTCCAGAGTATGCGCTCTTCCATCATGGAAAAAGCTGTTGAAATAGGCCGCGTTGAGCAAAGTCGGCGTATTGCGTGTTCCCAGCTTCCCACCAATACCGCGCGCTTTAGGCACATCATCAGCAAATCCATTGTCAAGCTGGTGACAACTGGCGCAGCTGATCGTGCCATCCTGACTCAGCCTTGCATCATTAAACAGTCGTTTACCTAATACAATTTTTTCATTGGTTAACGGGTTGTCTGCCGGAATCTCCAGTTCGGGCAGGCCCAGGAGGTGTTCTGCACCCACTGTTGAACTCAACAGCAACAGCAGCAAGAAAATTATGTTCATAAAAAAAAGCCGACGAACAATAATCAAAGGTTTATTGCACGCCGGTAAGTGGGGGATTGATGAAAACCATAGCCCATCCCTGGACCTTTAAGAGTATTGGACACGTTTACAAAAATGTCACAACACTCCAACTCTCACTGATCTTTAATCTTGCTCAGGCATATCTTGTACACGCATGATGTACGGTTCACCCACCGGGAATTGATCTTCCGGCTGTTGAAAATAAACCACCTTGCCATACGTCTCGTTGATTGCCGGTAGCAGTTTCGCTGCTTCTTCTGACGTCAAATCCGGAAACGTAGCATGCGCGCGTGGCACTTCTACGAGATGATAATGCCAGTATTGCTGCTCCTCAGTGGGCAAGGCGTTGTATTGTGCCGTGGTAATAATGTATTCAAAACCGATGGGTTTGTCCTGATCTTTCATGCCGGAATGAAACATCAGACATAATAAGGTCTGATCATCATATGCCTTGCAATGGTGATGCACGATGGTCTGCAGTTTGGGGTCGTGGACATCGTGAGTATCCGGTTTCAGGTGTCGAATCGCCTGGATATGTAAATCATTAAATCCCAGGTGATTCGGATATTCCTTCTGACGCGGGTTAAAGGTCTCATTATAGAGTTTAACCTCTTGTCCCGACGCCATTGAAGAATCATTCGATGTCGTCGCACAACCACTGAAAACAGCGGCCGATACTAGTGCAAATAACGCTTTATTTTTATGCTTCATAAGAACTTCCTCAACTAAATATTATTCATTCAAGCGGCATGCTTAACCTGTGATTAGTATATCCTTATATTAGTTATTTGCAATATAATTCTATGCTGTATTATAACCATTCAGCTAATAAACACTTTGTTACGTGCATACATGAATAATTGGAAATAGAGAGGCGGGATAATAAGGTACTGCACCCCAAGCAAAATAAAACGTATAAAGGACGTGGTCAGGTCTTGCATTCCCGCATCATTGCAAGACCTGGTTACCTTTAGTTGTTTGAGTTTTACAGGGTTCAAGTGATCGCATTGTAAATTAACCAGAAGTATCCAGAATCTGCAATGCCCTGGAAGGCGGGTCTGTTTGATGTGTGGCTACAGCGCAAAGGTCACAATCGATTTGAGTTTTCCTTTGTCTATTACAGGCATCGCCAGCAATGAATGACTTAAAGCAGGATCAGAGGTATTGGCCATATCACTTTTACCGATTTGTGGAATACCGCTAAGCCAGACCTTGCCAATCAGCCCTTCCCCTTTAGCGAAGGTTTGTCCTTCAATATCAACAGCCAGGTTTTCGCTTTGGGCACCGAACGCGCTTTCACAATGTAAGGATTCGCCTTTTTCGTCCAGCCCCCATATTTGAAGTCGCTTGGCAATGGGGGTGTCTTTCGACGACAAAAATACCATGATATAAATTTGCTCTTGATCGAAAGCGACCGGCATGCCAATTCCAGTCGTAATGCCTGCTTCTTTCGCTTCGCGTCGTCTGATAAACGATTGGGAGTCGCCCAGATCCTCAATCAATAGTGGCAATTCTTTTTCCCACACCATACCAGGCAGCCCAAAACCTTTCATGATTCTTGTTTTTCGGGAAGTAAACTCGAAGTATTCAGACGTCCCGTAATATCCATCAACAACACCCAGTTCATTAGACCTGTCAGGATCATTCGCCCACACTTCAATAGCCCCTGCATGTTGATCCTTATCACCACAGAGAAAGACAATCACGGCCAACAAATACTCACCCGATAAAACAGGTATCCCAATGGCACAGGTTAAACCTGCATTTTGCGCATCTTTGGTTCTGACAAAGTTGGAATTCTCGAAATCAGAGATCACCAACGGATGCCCTGTCGCCCAGACTGACCCGGGCAAACCCTGCTGGATGTCAAAAGTCATATCTGCACTGATGTTCCTGAAATCATCCAGATCGCTATAGACTCCATCATTTAATTCCAGTTTGCTACGATCTTTACTGGGCACCCAGATTTCTGTAGCTTTAATAAATGTTTTCATAATTACACGCCCTAAACAAAATAAATGGACAGATTTTCATGCAAGAAAACATAGCGACACTATGAAACCAAACAACAGCCCTATATTCCCAAGTGAATATGATTATATTTCAGTAACTATTAGGCAACAATCATTAAAAGTTGATAACAAATAATTAGGGTCAGGTACATATAATCAAAATGCTCCCGAATTTGTTATGCCGAATGTATTGTAAGGGTTGAATTAATTAGTATCCCCCAACAATTTATACATCCCTCTCCACGGATATGATAGCTTTGAAGCTGGCGACTTATTTTCCACGTCAACACGTTTTTAAACGTATGGATAATCAAGGCTGATTAACGCGCATTTTCGACGGTTAAGCTAATGAAACTTTTGTTCCGTGCTAATATAAAAATGATGAGTTGATGACGAGACAGGCCTATGAATTCCCTGCTACCCGAAATTCGCAATGCTGTCAGGGCAGTGATTTTTGAAGACCAACATGTATTGATGCAAAAGAAATTTAATCCGCAAAAAGGGGTTTACTACACCTTGCCAGGTGGCGGCCAGGAAACCGGTGAAACCCTGATCCAGACGCTGGAACGGGAATGCCAGGAAGAAATCGGGGCAGAGGTTCAGACACGTAATATTGTATTGATTGCTGATTATTTTAAACAAAGGTCTGACCAAAGCACCCGGCATCAGCTGGAAATTCTATTTTACTGTAAAGTGGAAGATGGTTATTCGCCTCAAAATGGGCCTGCTCCGGATAAAGGCCAGATTGGTGTTGAATGGTTGCCGCTGGACAAACTTGATCAATACCCGTTAATGCCAGAGTTTCTTCCTGATATCCTTCCTGAGATTGCTGAAGACAAAGAACACATTTATCTCGGACAAATCGCTTGAAGCTAACCCAGTCCGCTGCAGTTGAGGACAATCTGCATTTTCTGATCGCTGAAGTGTCCCTGCAAATCAACAGTCTTTCGCTAGGTGATGTAACGGCCAGTGGCCAGCGCATCAATTATATTCAAAACCTTAAATCCCGCATTACCCTGGGGTGTCAGCAGCAGCGTGCAAACCCGGATTGCAATGAGCAGGATGTTTCCTTCTTGCACAGTATTGAAACCTCCACCCTGCATCTTGAGCGTATTGCCGACCTGTGTCTGGAAACCTATCCTCATCAGCATGCGTGGAAAAATTCCGCACGTAAAAAAAATGACCGCCTGTGTGCCCGCCTTATCCGCTGTCTGACCTATATAGAAACCTGCTACAACAACACCAGTGCAGAAGATGCGATCAAACTGCTGGATGAATGTAATAAAATCAAAAAAAACTGTTCGCGCCGACATGATGAATATCGCCAGCAATTACAACGATCAAAAAAAATAAATATTGATCAGCTGCTGTCGCTGCTGTTTTTTTATAAAAATATTAATGCAATTGCTGACTACCTGATGAAGATTGCGGAGTCCCTTTTGTCAGTCAGTACCGGCCTGCCGGTCACTGCCAGCCGTTACAGCAGTTATGCCAAGTTTATCCAGACTCTGAAAAAGTCGCATCCGCAGAAGAAATTTACCTTGCAGAATCTGGCCGATACCAAATCCGGTAACACGGTTACCCGCATTGTTGAAGCGCACAATGATGATGTCATTGCCGTGATGAAAGACGGTAAAAAAAGAAAACTCAAGGAAGAACGGCAAGGGGTTGAAAACTGGCAGGATATCTTTCCCGGGATTGCCCCACGCATTCTTGATTTTAAAAAACAGGGGGGCAGTGCTGCGTTGATGATTGAACACCTGACCGGTGATACGTTTGAAAACATCATGCTGCATGGTTCAGACAAGTCTCTGGACCAGGCCATCACTGCCCTTCTGGATACGCTTGATGCCATCTGGAATAAAACCCGTCGTAATCAGCCTGCTGAAGCCCGGTTTATGCAGCAGTTAAAAAAGCGTCTTGCCGATGTCTATCGCATTCATTCTGGTTTTTTGCAGCAAAGCTGTGAAGTTGCCGGGGTCACGATTGCCAGCTTTGAGCAATTGATTAATGATGCGGAACGATTTGAAAACACTCTGGCTGCACCGTTCTCGGTGTATATCCACGGTGATTTCAATATTGATAACATTCTGTTTGACCTTAGCAGTAACAAGGTTAATTTCATCGATCTACACCGTTCACGGCATACCGATATGGTGCAGGATATCTCTGTGTTTATGGTTTCCAACTATCGGCTTCAGTCACTTGACCCTGTATTCAGAAAACGGGTGCAAAGCATTAATTTAAAACTATATAATTTCGCCTCAGATTTTGCCGCACAGCATCAAGATGCTTTGTTTGATGTTCGTCTGGCGCTGGGACTGGCCCGTTCATTTGCAACCTCGACGCGTTTCGTGCTTGATACCGGCTTGTCTCACGCTATGTTTTATCGCGCAAGATATTTACTGGAACAAATCAGCACGTTGAAGAACAAACAACTTAAATCGTATAACGTCCCGGTGGAGGAACTGTTTCGTGCCTAACTATAAAATTGGTGTCATCGGACTTCCGGGCAAATGGTCAACAGAAGTCTTGGCAGATGAAGTCGAAAAACAAACCGGCTTCAGACAAGTCATTGATATGGCTCTGGTCAGCCTGGATCTGGCTGAGGGCCGGTTATGGTTTGGTGATGATGATTTATCCACCTACGATGCGCTGATCATCAAGAAAATCACCCGTCAGTATTGCCCCAATACCCTTGACCGCCTGGAACTGCTTAAATTTGCCCAGGCCAAAGGGGTACAGGTATTCAGTCGCCCTGATAACATCCAGCAATTGATAAATCGGCTGGGGTGCACGGTCAAAATGGCAAATGCCGGGCTCCCGATGCCGGAGACCGTGATCACAGAGGATCTTGATATGGCACTGGACACCGTTATGAGATTTCAATCCGCAATTCTAAAACCTCTGTTTTCTACTAAAGCCCAGGGCATGCAGCAAGTAAACAGTGGCATGAAAAAGAGTCACATTATTCGTGAACTGAAAAAACTCCAGGCGGATCACCCGTCACTATACATCCAGAAAACCATCGAATTCGGCGGGCGCGACCTGGGATTGATGTTTCTCAACAATAAATATCTGGGGGCTTATGCCCGCGTTGGCCATAAAGATACCTGGAACACCACGATTCATAGTGGTGGCCATTATGCCCCGGCTACACCTGAGCAGAATGTTATTGATCTGGCATTCAAGGCACAGCAGTTGTTTGACATGGACTACACCACGGTAGATGTCGCGTTAACTGATGATGGCCCCAAAATATTTGAAGTCTCCGCATTTGGCGGCTTTAGGGGAGCACACGAAGCGATGAACATGAATGTCGCCGAACGCTATGTGCAATATATCCTGCAGCGACTGCAATCAGGCTCACTGTGCACAAACACACAATTGACTATCGCATGACATTTATCCTGTCAGATACATCATCATGACAACCTCTCCTTCCCGTTTATTCGCAGATACTCGTTTAACGCCGGTTTGTCAGCGCCTGCTGGAGGAAAATCCTGTACGCCCCGCACCTGTCACCATTGCTCACCCTGCAGTCACACTGAATGTGTACATTAATCACCCGGCGTTATTACATGAATTAGCCGGGTATTTTCGGCCCTGGTGCGGAAACGCTGAAAGCAGTACGGTCATCGATGTATTTGCCTTGCGCCATGATGCGTTTGAACTGGATGACACCTTTACCCCGTGGCCAAGAGAAACCGGGAAATCCGGTCAAAAAGAAAGTTATCGCGATTACCCTGATGGCCGCCTGATATACAAACATAAAACCGGCATGTTATTCGTGCAGTCTGATCAGTACAAATTGGCTCTTGGCCCTGTTGACCAGCACCCTAACCAAATCATCAACTTTGTTAACAACCAGTATATGAACTGGTTGCAACAACGTGACTGGCTGATCTGCCATGCTTCCGCCCTGTGTTTCCGCGGCCAGGCGATTGCCATTGCCGCATTTTCCGGCGGTGGAAAATCCACCCAGATGCTGCATTGCCTGGATCATCCGGAAATGAAATTTCTGACCAATGACCGCTTATTTATCAAATTGGACGGTCAGCATGTCTGTGCGTCGGGTATCGCCAAACTACCCCGCATTAATCCCGGCACCATTGTTCATAATCCAAAACTTTCGCCGTTGATTTCATCAAAACTTAAACAAGAGCTCATAAACTTACCACCACAAGAGTTATGGCACCTTGAACAAAAGTATGATGTGAATATCGACCACATTTATGGCCAACAACGTATTCAAACCGTAGCACGTCTTGCCACATTGATTATACTTAACTGGACACACAGTGATGCCAAGCCCTGCACCATCTCGCCTATTGATCTTGAACAACACCCTGAATTACTAAACGCGATAGTGAAATCTCAAGGCCCCTTTTTTCAGACATCTCAAAGTGAATTCACCCACGCGCTCACTTATCAGCCGGATAAGGATTATCTTGCAGCGTTAAAACAGATGGCCGTATTTGAAGTCAGCGGGCATATTGATTTTTATGCTGTTAAAAAATTTATTAATGAACAGCTTTGTCCGGAGTGGCTGTCTTGAGTAAAACATTGCTCCTGCTCCGTCATGGCAAATCGGACTGGAGCGGCAACCTCAATGATTTTGATCGCCCGCTAAAAAAACGAGGCAAGCTGGCGGCCCAGCGTATGGGCGAATTCATGCGTTTGCAGGGTATTGAACCGGATTATATTGTCAGTTCACCTGCGGAACGTGCCAAAACCTCTGCGTTGAAATTAACCAAAGCGATGGGAAAAACCGCAGCGCATGTCCGTTACGAGATGAAATTATACGATGCCAAAATCAAAGACTTTCTGGCTGTACTGGCTAATTGCCCTGAAGACAAACAACGTATTCTGTTAATCAGTCATAATCCGGGACTGGAAGAATTGATAAAATTTTTACATGACGGCCCGGTACCCCTCCCGAATGATGGTAAATTATTGCCGACGACCACCTTGGCCATTATCGAACTGCCTGATGACCTGCAACGACTGATCAAAGCCTCAGGACAATTACAATCGCTGACCCGTCCCAGTCAGATCCCCAATTACTTTACTTATCAGATAGCGACTGGTGTCGAACATCGTATTCGCCCTGCCTATTACTATTCGCAATCCGGCGCATTGCCGTTCAGAATTGAAAACGGAGAGATGCAGTTGTTATTAATTACGTCGAGTGCCAACCGCCACTGGATTATTCCCAAAGGCATCATCGAACCGGGAATGACCGCCTACGAATCCGCGGCCAACGAAGCCAGAGAGGAAGCCGGTATTAAAGGTATTATCAGTCATCAAGTGCTTGGCTGTTATCACTATGCAAAGTGGAATGCCAGTTGCACCGTGCAGGTTTTCCCGATGCAGGTTACCGAATTTGTTGATGACAGCGACTGGGAAGAAACCCATCGGCAACGCCAATGGGTCACGTATAAACAGGCGCTGGAGATGATCAAAATCCCTAAACTGGTCACCATCATTGAACTGCTGCATGATAAATTCCAACAAAGCCTGAATGGATGAGCTCCCTCGTATTTGCCCTGATCAGGCACGGTGACTACCATCAATTGCCCGACACGCCCAGTGCCCATCAACCTTTTGCCTTAACCGAACACGGCAAACAACAAGCCCGCCAATGTGCTTCCGAGCTGGCAAGCTATTGTGATCGCCACACTCTAAAGGTTTTCCCGGAGTTGTTGTCCTCCCACCTGCTGCGCGCCTGGCAGACCACAGACGTAATTTGCCAGGCGTTGAATTTACCCGGATATTCCATCCAGCAGACCACTGAGCTTGCAGAACGCAGTGTCGGCCTGGCGGGAAATCTTACGCTCAATCAAATAAGCGATGTACTGGCACAAGACCCCCGCTACCCTGCGCCGCCTGATGACTGGAAATCTAACAGTCATTTCAGACTGCCCTTTCCCGGTGCAGAGTCCTTGATGGAATCCGGCCAACGGGTTGCCCGCTTTCTGCAACAACGCCAGCTGGCGTTGACAGAACAAACACCAGAATATTGTTTGCAAATTATTGTCGGCCACGGCGCTGCCATTCGACATGCTGCACATCTTCTTGGGATTCTTTCGTTTGATGACATCGCCCGGTTAAGCATGTACCACTGTAAACCGGTTTACCTGACGTGCGACAAAAATAACCACTGGCAACATATTGACGGTGACTGGAAAATTCGCCACACTCGGGACAAGCAGCTGGATTAATTATGCATAAAAAAGAGTTCATCCCCCATTATCAGGGCACCGATTGGATCAAACCTGCCCTGCCCGACAAATCCCAGGCCTGGCCATTGTCGCAATGTCATTCGGCCGGACATGATTCGGGTAACCGGGCGATTATCAACAGCGAATTAAAGCAGCTCTATCAAGACCAACCCTGGCAATGGCCCAGCAAACCGATTTTCTTTTTTTCCGATCTGCATGCCGATGCTGATGCATTCTGGGCATCACTGGTGGCTTCCGGCGGCATTAAAAAAACCGGCGCGGATGATAACCAGTTTAAACTGACGCCACAGGGCAAATCCGCCCGTTTTGTTATTGGCGGCGACTGTTTTGACAAAGGCCCCAGCAACCTGCGCTTATTGCGCTGTCTGAAAAAACTGATCGACAAGGGCGCCAAAGTCCATATTCTTGCCGGCAATCATGACCTGCGGGTAAAAATAGGCATTTACAGTGTGAATCATCGCAGTAAACTGACTAACGAACATTTTTTCCTGCGTATGGGTAAAAAGGCCATTCCCTTTTTACGTGAAATCGAGCGTGAATACCTGCAACATAAACACGCATATGACCACATCCCGTCAGAAAAAGAATGTAAAAAGCGCTTACACCCCAGTGCGGACTGGTTTAAACATTTTGATGAAAAAAGCAGCCACCTGCTAAGCAGCAAAGCGATAAAAAAAGAACTGCGCCGCATGCAGGAAAAGGCAGAACGATTTGCACACCAGTTGCAACAGGCCAATCTTGATTACCGCAAAGCCTATGCGGCCGCCTTGCAGTGGCAAGCCCTGTTTTTACAGGAGGACGGTGAGTTTTACTGGTATTTCAAACGGATGCGTCTGGCTTTGCATAAAGGCTCTTTCCTGTTTGTGCATGCCGGTATCGATGACCAGATAGCCGACCTGATCAGCCAACACGGCGTTAAACAGCTGAATCGTGACTACAAGACCAATCTGCACAGTTCACTGTCTGATTTTTATTACGGCCCGATAGCCAATACCGTGCGCACCAAATACCGCGATGTTGACAAACCGCTGAGCAAACACGGCATCAAACAGTTAAAGCACAAGGGTATTCATGCCATCGTCCACGGCCATAAAAACACCCATCATGGTCAGCGCATTATGCTGCGCAAAGGGCTGGTTAATTTTGAATGTGATGCCTCGGTAGACCGGGCGACGCGAAAAAATGAAAAAATAGGCCCGCATTACGGGGCGGCTGTCACTATAATCAAGCCGCAAAAGCACATTCTGGGTATCAGCAGTGATTATCCTTACGTCAAAGTCTTTCAACCGGATACCTTAATTCTATGAAGCAAGACAAAAAAAACTTTCAGCACGAATCCATTCAGAATGCTAAAAATATCGAGACAATCCTCAAATCGGTCGCGGATGGATTAAGCAACGGCAAACTTCAGTTCAGTGACGAAGATGATGACATCGTATTTCAACCGGAAGGCCTGATGCAATTGCGTCTCACCGCCGTCCAGGATGGCAACCATCAACGCTTTACCATCAAGGTCAGCTGGCAGTCTGACAGCGATAAACTGAAAAATAAATCCTTGACGGTGGAGTCATAACGACAACCCCAGCAAACAAACAAATGCCCTCTAGGAGGCTGTCGATTTATGACGGTCGTCGCGAGACGAGTGGGACATCGCCGCAGTAGATTCATCCATAATCCGACAGCCTCCTAGCAAGCCTTCGGATACAAAAATATTCTACAAAAACACATCATCCCCTGACTGGAAGACATGCATCACATAGTGATCTCGACGCGTTAACGTATTTGGTTAAACGCATTTTGAAGTTGTAAAGTAAAAATTGTTGTTTGTGTTGCGCTGTGATGAAAAAATTTGTTGAAGTTGTTATCTATTAGACGTGGTCACTTACTCTATCTGTTATTACAAAATAACCCAAAGTTGTTCGTTTGGTGACAAAGAGCAATCTCCTTTTAATTCTTTATGCGCGAACAGCACCTGGAATGAGCAATGATGATAAGAATATCACTTCTATTTTTTCTTTCCGGTTATCTTCTCTCAGATAACACGGTTTAGCCCATGCCTGGCACACCAGGGTGGATAAACGTAGCACATTACGCCATCCGCCCATCCGGTACTTCAGACAAAATATCGGATTTAGCTACCGCTCTCCAACTAATGCGTGAATCATCTTACGGGCTCATCTATCGCTTAATGTCAGTAATTTTTATAACATCTTGGCCTTGTGCGTATTTTTCCTCGTTCCCACCGTCCTCGGTGGGAATGCCTACGGTGCTTTTTCACCTCGGCCTGCATTCCCACGCAAGAGCGTGGGAACGAGAAATACCCCTTTGTGATTTGAAATTCCTTAAACCCGCCGTATACCAACGCTGCCAACGGTTAACGTACTCACCCAGGGCCAAAGCAATCTGTTGCGGATTTGCTTTGGCCCTACTCGGTTGCTCATAAAGCTGGCGAATTGGCTCTACGAGAGATCAAAGGGTCAGCCTTGGGCTTGTTTTCACCCAGGGCTGCTTTCACCGCTGGCCAGTCAACCAAAACAGGCCGTACTTCCAAAGGCTCGGCAACGTCCTTTAACGCCTGTATGCGGTTATCCGTATAAGGATGGGTCAAAAAAAATTCGGGGATATTATGCGAGACTCCATCCTGCGCCTTGATCTTTTGAAAAAAAGTACCCAGGTGTTGCGGCGAAATACCCGCCTTTTGCATGATTTTTATTGCACCTTGGTCAGCACGTTCTTCCTGTTCCCGATCAAAGGCCAGGCTGTCCAGCTGGGCGCTTAATTCGAGTAACCGGGTTAACACCGATACATCACCAAACACGATGCCCAGCAAAATACCTATGCCTGCCTGCCGCACCAGTTTGCGCATTCCATGGCGTTCAATCACATGCATGACTTCATGGCTTAACACCGCAGCGACTTCTTCTGCTACCTCTGCCTGTTTGATCAATGCAGAATTGACAATGATAAACCCGCCCGGAAAAGCAAAGGCATTTACCATGTCATCATCTACCACCACCACCTTGTATTGCAGTTCAGCATCGTCGTGCCGATCAATCCGGTCGACAATAGTCTGCATAGCGTCCGTCACCTGTGGTTGCTGCATCTGCTTTCTGCCCATCAGATAATTATCCAATGCAAACTGGCCTATTTCCTTCTCCCATTCCTGCGGGATCAGGTTGGCAACATAGGGCACAGATGCGTATAACGCCATGTATGCGCCTATAAAAAAAGCAGCTATCAATGATAAATAGGTGGCCACCCTATGCTTTTCATGTCCCTCACGCCGGTGTTGCAAACGGTTGAATTCCGTTAATTGTGTCAACAATGTCTGCGGCAAAGGCAATGCAATTAATGCCGCTGTTAGCCCGGCATCTTTACATAGCAGGACATAGCTATCCTGCCCAAGCTGCCATTTTATTTGTAATGTGGTTTTGGGGTCACCTATCAATTCCAGCGCTGTTTGATCGAGTTTTACCTGTATCTCTCGTTCATCAATATGCAATGCAGCATTTGCACCGATTGAAAAATTTACACTGTGTTTTGCAGTGTTTATATATAAGATGCCGGAAAATGTCATAACTTACGTTTGAACAAAATAATGAGATATACGCTTCACTGTACTAAACAATCATGATTGACGGTGAATGAAAACAGAGAAACCGTTTAATTTCACTTTAATTATTTAAATACGTTATAATAAACGGTTTTGGGTAAAAAAGCCCTCTCCTTCCTCAGGAATTTTAATGACCGAAAACGCTTCTTCTCCGGCCTCGTTTCAAGAGCTTGGACTCTCCCCTTTTGTTCTTAAGGCGATTGAAAAAGTCGGCTATGAATCGCCTTCACCTATTCAGGCACAAACCATTCCTTTTGTATTGCAAGGTCGGGATGTGTTGGGTCAGGCACAAACGGGTACCGGTAAAACCGCTGCCTTCGCGCTCCCTGTTTTATCACGCATAGATGTTTCACAAAAGCATCCACAAGTTCTGGTACTCGCACCTACCCGTGAACTGGCCATCCAGGTTGCAGAAGCATTTCAACGTTATGCTTCTGAAATCCCCGGGTTTCATGTCTTGCCTATTTATGGTGGTCAGGATTACAGTTCGCAATTGCGCCAGTTGAAACGTGGCCCTCAAGTCATCGTCGGCACCCCTGGCCGGGTCATGGATCATATGCGCAAAGGCAGCTTGAAACTGGGTGGACTCACGTCGCTGGTGCTTGATGAAGCGGATGAAATGTTGCGCATGGGCTTTATTGATGATGTCGAATGGATTCTGGAGCGCACACCTGCGCAACGCCAGATTGCCCTGTTCTCGGCCACGATGCCGTCGGAAATCCGTAAAATTGCCGATACTTATTTGTCTGATCCAGAACACATTACCATCAAGGTTAAAACGACGACTGCAGAAAACATCCGCCAACGCTACTGGTTTGTCAGCGGCTTGCATAAACTGGATGCCCTCACCCGCATTCTGGAAGCCGAAGTGTTTGATGGCATGATCATCTTCGTACGCACCAAATCCGCAACCGTTGAGCTGGCAGAAAAACTTGAAGCACGCGGCCATAGCGCTTCGGCAATCAACGGCGATATGTCGCAAGCCCTGCGAGAACGCGCTATCGACAACCTGAAACAGAGCCGCCTGGATATTTTAATTGCCACTGATGTAGCTGCACGTGGACTGGATGTCGACAGAATTACCCATGTTGTTAATTACGACATTCCTTACGATACCGAATCCTATATTCACCGCATTGGCCGTACCGGACGTGCCGGTCGTAAGGGGGATGCAATTCTGTTCGTTTCTCCTCGTGAAAAACGCCTGCTTGGCAATATTGAACGTGCAACCAAACAAAAAGTGGAAGAAATGCAATTACCTTCCACCGAAATCATCAACAATGCGCGCATTGCCCGGTTCAAACAACGCATTACAGACACGCTGGGCAAAGGAAATTTGAGTTTTTTCCGCCAAATGATCGAACAATACCAGCATGAACATGATATTCCTGCAGTTGAAATTGCAGCGGCTCTGGCCGATTTACTACAGGGAGAAACGCCATTCCTGCTTAAGGAACTGCCCAAACGCAACCAGAAGAACCGCCCGGTAAATTCGGATTCCAAAGCTGAGCGCAGTAAAGAGCCGCGTCGTTCGCGTAAAAAACGCTCATCCGAATCGCAAATTGAAATGGAAAAATTTCGTATCGAAGTGGGCAAAAAGCACGGTGTTAAACCTGGCAATATTGTCGGTGCCATCGCCAATGAAATTGGCCTGGACAGTGATCATATTGCACAAATCAAAATCAACGATGCATACAGTACCGTTGAATTACCTTCTGGCATGCCGAAGGAGTTGTTTAACACACTGAAAAAAGTACGGGTAGCAGGAAAAACCTTGAATATTTCACGTACGGACAAGGAAACAATGAAGAAAATCAAAAGTAAAAAACGAGTAGGCTCTTCAGAAAAACGCAGTAAGAATAAATAACATCAATATTATATTGCGAATTCAAATTGAATTTTCTTAATACCCATCGGAAACTGTCAGCTCAAGTTTGAGCTACTACGCAGCAGCATCACATTCTACATGGCTTTCAGATGGGTATCTATTTCAACACTCGCCTGTACTTCCTAGGCATGTTCGACACCTTTTTTTGCATGATGCGTGACTGTAAAGCGCACCTGGTCTTTAGGCGGCGGTTCTTCCGGAGGCGAGATGAGACTTTTCCGACACAAGCAAGCTTCCTATTTGCATAGTCCTCCCGGGAACAGATTTTGATTATCCATTGTAGCGTTGTCTTGACTTCGCTCATACCGTTTTTCAACAACCTGCTCGCACTCCAATCCAGCAATATGCAAATGTCAGTCATAAATTTCCATACCGTTTTCAGGATTGCATTACACTTAAGCTATAGAATTTGCGATAATCAGCGTGTAGTAAATGAAAATAAACGCCTACCCAAACATCGTGTTGCCAACTGAAAAACCTCACTTTCAACCCACGCTTCATCTCTAATCACACCCAGCTTTTTGTTTTACTTATGAACTGTACTAATTCTACTCTCCATGACATAACCCGCATCATGCGTGATGAAAACCTTCCCGCATTATGCATTGAGGTTTTTTTAGCTAATTATCAAAAACTTCATACCGATGAAGACAGCCTGATTCGCGAAAATTGTATTCAGCCCGTAAAAACCATTCCCACTCTTGATACGTTGCCGGATTACAGTGAAAAAGGAAAATCACTGCTCAAGGAAGCGGTTGCTATCAAACTGAATGGTGGCCTGGGCACTGGCATGGGGCTTAAAAAAGCCAAATCCCTGCTAACGGCCAAAGATGATCAGACCTTTCTGGAGCTCATCATCAAACAAGTACTGTCCCAAAGACAACACTTTGCCAGTGATTTGCCCCTGGTGTTCATGAACTCCTTCAGTACAGAAACGGATACACTGAATGTTCTGCACAAATATCCCGAAGTATTTACAGGTCAGAAAAATATTCCTTTATCGTTTATCCAGAATAAGGTCCCCAAAATCCTTGCAGACAACCTGCAACCCGCTCAATGGCCAGAGGATTCATCCAAAACCTGGTGTCCACCCGGCCATGGCGACATTTATACCGCACTGCAAACGTCCGGAATATTGGACACATTGTTAGACCAGGGAATCAAATATGCGTTTATTTCCAATTCAGATAACCTGGGAGGCAGTCTGGATTTGTCCATCCTGGGCTATTTTGCAGTACAGGATGCTTCTTTTATGATGGAAGTGGCAGACCGAACTGAAGCCGACAAAAAAGGCGGACACCTGGCGGAAACCCGTGAAGGTGGGTTATTACTACGTGAAGCCGCCCAGTGTCATGATGATGATATCTCGGATTTTCAGAACATCAGCAAATACCGCTACTTCAATACCAACAATTTATGGATCCGGCTGGACCGCCTGAAACAGCACCTTGATGAACATCATGGCATCGTTGATCTTCCGTTGATCCAGAACAAAAAAACGTTGGATCCACGCGAAAGCGACAGTCCGCAGGTCATTCAACTGGAAACCGCGATGGGTTCAGCTATTTCCCTGTTTGAAGACGCAATAGCTTTGCGTATCCCCAAAAAGCGTTTCGCGCCGATCAAAACCACTAATGAACTGCTCGGATTGTGGTCCAATGCTTTTGTACTTGACGACAACAATCTTGTCATCAGCAATCCGGCAAGAGACCTGGGGTTCATTGTGATTGATCTGGATAAACGCTATTACAAGAACATTGACGATCTATCTCAGCGCTTTCCAGAGGGCGCACCCGATATGCTGGAATGCTCGAAACTGGTCATCCAGGGCGATGTGAAATTTGGCTGCGACATTAAGCTTATCGGACATGTTGAAATCATCAATGGTTCAGATCAACAAATGTGTATTGAGTCTGGCTCTACCATTTCTGAGGATGTTATCGCCTGATTTTGCCTGAATGCAGAAACTCTCCATTCATGGTTTCGCTGATAAAAAAAAAGAAACGGTCAGGCTTTTGTTTTATAATCGGCACCAGATTTGAATAGCTAAACCATTGGAAATTGATATATGAAAAAAGTTAATCTTGCCCTGATCAGACTGTTTCAGTTTGTCGTCTTCGCCTTATTTACCTTTATCGTGCTGGCTTATTTTGGTGTATTGATCATGGTACCTCTCGATTTGGTCGTCATGATTGCAAAACTGTTTGAAATTTTAGGTATTGGCAGCCTGATTGGTGCGGTTGTCGGAATTCCAGTGGTGGGTTACCTGGGTTTTATCGTTTATAAAACACCTGGTCTGTTACAAATGCTGATCGATACCGGCATTGATCTGGTAAACACTGGCAAGCAACGTGTTGAAGCATTCAACGAAATGGCTGCTTCACTTAAATAAACAGAACTTTCAGTTCATAAAAAAAGGGCGTTTTACACGCCTTTTTTTTGTATCCCAGAGTTTGCCTCAACACGAAATTCGTCTAATACTCATCAACGCAATCAATAGATATATCACTTACTTTTAGTAAATCTTTCAACTACCTCACGGTTAAGTCAGCAGTAATTCAACCCAAACATTCGGCCACTTTATTAACTGACATTAATGTCAAAAGTACTGCCAAATATGTCACTGACAAAATCACTCAGTTCTTAAAAACGGCTCACGCTAATATTAAAAAAACAGGCGCTTTAATGCTGCTTAATTAAAAAAAACAATTATGACCTAATAAACAATGACTTATAAAATTAATCCACGTTTATTTTTTATAAAATGTAGATATTAATTCCAGCATTTAAATTGGCATGGTTACTGATAATAGTATTTCAGAAAACAAAATTACTTAGCCCCAAACAACTGGGTTTATTTAACTTAAGGAACCTCTGATCAAGTCCAATTATTTTTAGCTTGCTAAAACTGTCGCTATTTCCCACGAAGATCGGCGCAATAGAATGACTATTACTGCTCCCTTCGCGAAAAATAGCGACAGTTTTTTCTGCGCTAAATTCTAACCAACTTAATCAGAGGTTCCTTAAATACGATTTATCAAACTATGATTTCAATTAAACAAAAAATAAAGCTGCTTACGCTGTTGACTGCATTAAGCATCAGCAACTCTGCAATAGCTGATACCGAGACCATTTATTCTTTTGACATTACAAACCCGCCTGGAAGCAGTAATGGAGGGAAAATTACTTCATTATCCCTGGAGTACAACGAGACTCAGGAAAAACTGGCTTTTTCTTCATCAATTCAAAAGCATAACAATCACCTTGCCAACGGCTTTTGGTTGGTGTTAAGTGACGGTCCTAATCCAAAAAACAATGTTGATGAATATGCCATTTTCTACGGTGATGCAACATCAGGCACGCTTACCAGCTACGTTTACGACGGCGTAAACAGTTCCGGTTCCTGGAACACTCGCCCGTTTATCGAGTCATTTGCTCTTTCAGTTGATAATAGCGTGAATGACCTGGTAACGTTTAATTTTGCGATTGATGTTGCAGGAATTAACTCATTCTACAATTCACCCGACTGGGATGGTGCTGCATTTAACGAAAAAGTCGGTATTTGGTATCACCCTATTCAATTTCATTCTAACCCAACTTATAACCAGGATGGTTCTTTAAGCAATTTCCCGGGTGGTCACGCTGGTTGGTACGATACGGGCTATAAAGATACAGTAAAAACTATTGTCGACATTCCTGACAATGCCCCCAACAATCCAAATGCAGTCCCAGAGCCTTCAATCATTTTATTAATGCTGAGTGGACTTTCTGGATTATTTTTCATCCGCCGCAGATCCACTTATTCTAATTCACATATAGCTATCTAATTGCTAATAGAGCGAATCCATAAAGTAACCTCCGTTTCAGCTATCAAGAAACGAGGTTACTGTCAGCTCACAGTTTAATAATACCGTTTCAAAAATAACCCTGTATGTGAGTTTTTGTTTTTTGAAACTTGCTTTGGAGTGCCTTCTGCCACCAGCGTTCCACCGCCGGTGCCACCTTCAGGGCCCATGTCTATAATCCAGTCGGCGGTTTTGATCACATCCAGGTTGTGTTCGATAATCAATATCGTATTGCCATGATCCCGCAAGGTGTGCAGCACTTTCAACAACTGGTTAATGTCATGAAAATGAAGACCGGTAGTCGGTTCATCCAGAATATAAAGCGTTTTTCCGGTATCGCGTTTGGACAGTTCCCTTGCCAGTTTCACTCGCTGCGCTTCACCGCCGGATAAAGTAACCGCATTTTGCCCCAGGGTGATATAACTTAAACCGACATCAACCAGCGTCTGCAATTTGCGTTGCAGGGAAGGAATCGCCTTAAAGAACTCGGCGGCGTCCTCTACCGTCATCGCCAACACCTCATTAATCGTTTTGCCTTTGTACCGAATTTCCAGCGTTTCGCGGTTATAGCGTTTGCCATGGCATAAATCACACGGCACAAAAATATTCGGCAGAAAATGCATTTCCACCTTAATCACACCATCACCCTTACAGGCTTCGCAACGACCGCCCTTGACATTAAAACTGAAACGCCCCGGTGTATACCCGCGTGACCTTGCTTCCGGTGTGGCAGAAAACAATTCCCTGACCGGGGTAAAGATACCGGTGTAGGTGGCCGGATTGGAGCGCGGTGTACGTCCAATCGGGCTTTGGTCGATATCAACGACTTTATCAAAAAATTCCAGTCCGGAAATGTTGTCACACGGCGCGGGAATACACCCGGCGCGATTAATCAAACGTGCGGCAAAGCGATACAGGGTGTCGTTGATCAGCGTTGATTTACCGGAACCGGATACGCCGGTCACGCAGGTCATCAACCCCACCGGAATATTGATATCAACATTTTTCAGGTTATTGCCGTGTGCATTATGTATGGTGATCTGACGATCCTTATCCGGCTTGGTCAGGGTTTTGCGCATCATGACCTGGTGTTCGCCAGACAGATATTTTGCAGTCAGCGAATCGGCCTGATTAATAACCTCGTCTGGTTTCCCCTGCGCAATCACCTGCCCGCCATGCACACCGGCACCGGGCCCAATATCGACGATATAATCCGCCGAACGAATAGCATCCTCATCATGTTCGACCACAATCACGGTATTGCCAAGGTCACGCAGCCTGAACAAGGTATTCAGCAAGCGCTGATTATCACGTTGGTGCAAACCGATAGAAGGTTCATCCAGTACATACATCACGCCCACCAGCCCTGCACCTATCTGACTGGCCAACCGGATGCGTTGCGCTTCTCCGCCGGACAAAGTATCGGCACTACGGTCCAGCGTCAGATAATCGAGACCGACATTGACCAGAAATTCCAGTCGCTCCTTGATTTCCTTATTGATTTTCTCCGCTACTTCACCACGGTGACCGGGCAGATTCAACGCGCTGAAAAAATCCAGACTTTGGCGGATAGACATTGCCGTGACATGATGCAATGGCTGGTCGTCAATAAACACATGACGTGCTGACGTATTCAGCCGCGCGCCTTTACACTGGCTGCACGGAATCTGGGCGATGTATCTGGCCAGATCCTCTCGCGCCATTTGCGAATCGGTTTCATGGTAGCGACGTTCCATGTTTGGAATAATGCCTTCAAACGGCTGGGTACGGGTCGAGCTTTTACCGTTGCCGCTGTGAAATTTAAACTTAATTTTTTCCTTACCGCTGCCGTAAAGAATGATCGCCTGAATGTCTTTGGAGATTTCATTGAATGGTATTTCCGGGTCAAATCCGTAATGTTCGGCAAGGCAATTAATGATCTGGAAATAATAGGCATTGCGCCGGTCCCAGCCACGAATTGCTCCGCCGGACAGACTGATCTCGGCATTATGGATCACCAGCTCAGGATCAAAATGCTGACGCATCCCCAGTCCATCACAAGCCGGACACGCCCCTTTCGGATTATTAAAGGAAAAGATGCGCGGCTCAAGTTCACTTAAACTGTAACCGCACTGGGCGCAGGCATACTTCTCCGAAAACACCAGTTCAGTATCATTTTCCATACTGGCGGCTATGGCAAGGCCATCGGCAATACGCAAGGCGGTTTCAAACGACTCGGCCAGGCGCAGATGGATATCATCACGAATCTTGAAGCGATCAATGATCACTTCAATCGTATGCTTTTTCTTGGCATCCAGCTCAGGTGTTTCATCCAGGTCAACCACCTTGCCATCGATTCTTGCGCGAATAAATCCTTGGCTACGTAACTCATCCAGCAATTGCAAATGCTCGCCTTTGCGCTCGTTGATGACGGGGGCCAACAGCATCCAGCGCTCGCCTTCCGGTTGCTCCAGAATTTGATCCACCATCTGGCTGACCGCCTGCGCTTCCAGCGAAGTATCATGCTCTGGACACCGGGGTACACCGGCACGCGCATAAAGCAAACGCAGATAATCATAAATCTCGGTAATGGTACCGACAGTGGATCGCGGATTATGCGAAGTGGACTTTTGCTCTATGGAGATCGCCGGAGACAAGCCTTCAATATGATCGACATCCGGCTTTTCCATCATCGACAAAAACTGCCGTGCGTAAGCAGACAGAGATTCCACATAACGCCGCTGACCTTCTGCGTAAATAGTATCAAATGCCAGTGACGACTTTCCGGAACCGGAAAGACCGGTAATTACTATTAATGAATCCCGCGGCAGCTCAAGGTCGATGTCTTTTAAATTATGCGTACGGGCACCGCGAATGCTGATTTTATCCATATATCCATATTCAGTGTTGCAGCCCTATACTATACGATTATTTTATCGACGATAACTAATTTATTCATCGTCTTGTTTCATAAACCACACGCCTAAATAAAGCGTTTATGCCCCCAAACCTCTTAAACTTAAAATAAGCACAATCAACCCGCAATGGGGGGCAGTAATTAGCATGGTCAGGCTACATTGGATCAATTCTGAATTCCCCAAACGAGAACCCTATATCTATCCCGCGCCCATCACCGGACAACGCCAGCGAGACTTCGCCTTTGGTCATCACACTGCCTTCGACCGAACGTGTCGCACCAATATGTCCACCGACATATACATAGGCACCATAAATTTCACTGATGTCTTTCAGGTCGGTAATTGTTCCCTCGCCATGATCAATTTCCGATTTGCCAAAACTGATACCGCCTCCTCGACTTTTTACTTTGACATTGGCAAGTTGTC
>SPJL01014356.1_pt1 | contig 32699 bp, 32 predicted proteins | sample 3741751 | NCBI WGS metagenome assembly SPJL01 (sample SAMN10925998, study PRJNA522277) | cold seep metagenome | isolation source: Elba SIP-enriched marine methane seep metagenome, extraction at timepoint T3 | place: Italy: coast of Elba, Mediterranean Sea | reverse complement strand
TGTTAAGGAACCTCTGATCAAGTCCAATTATTTTTAGCGTGCTAAAACTGTCGCTATTTTCCACGAAGATCGGCGCAATAGAATGACTATTACTACTCACTTCGCGAAAAATAGCGACCCCCCTCGAAGTCACGGATTCATGAAGAAGTAAAAGCTATAAACCCAGACCGCCAAAATAAGCATCAAGATCAATCCTGATCGGCATGAAGTAAATATTCATTTCAGTTTCTTTAACCAGGTCAATCACTTGTCGGGCAAACTGGATATTCCAGTCAAGTTGCGGTTGGAAACCTGTCGGGAACTGCACTTTGTTTTTGACTTCCCAGTAATGCATGGATGATTCGGTGACGATTGGGCTGAGGCCGATATAGGTATCAACGCCTTGCATTTGCTCGAGGTAAATTTCGATCATGCGAATATCATAAAAGGGCTGCGAGAAAAAACCTTCGGCACCTGCATCAATTTTGCGTTGGGTGTAAATGCATTCATCTTGTACGCCGTTGCGATGAGGGTCAAAGCCGGCATAAACCCGGATGTCTGGAAAACGCTGTTTTATGCTGCGAATTAATTCCAGTACGCTGGTGTTGTGAAATTCCCGTTTCAAACCTTCCGGTGGGTCACCGGAAACCAGCAATACCCGGTCAAGCTGGTGTTCTTCTATGATTTGAAAGATGTCGCCGGATTTAAGATCAAAATCTATCGCGCGAAAATGCGGGATAAACCCGTACTGGGAGCGATCCACATGAACCGCGGTTTCCCAACTGCGGGTGGTAAAACGCTGGATATCCGGTACATTGATCAGGTGAATTGAATCGCCCAGAGACTGAACAAATTGATACTGATCAATAAATGCCTGTTCACTGCGCGGGACTATCTCGAAGGAAATTTTCATCAAAAGGGTTATTTACTACAAAATCTGTTATTTTATCTGATCTGATGTTGGATAGCAGATTTGATAACGAGGAGGAAAAATGGATTTAGGTGTATTGAGCAAGATTGTGCTGCTATTGATCTGGCCATTTCTTTTTCTTTTGGTGTTGTACTTTGCTGATAAGGAAAAGTTTAAACAACGTTTGAAACAATTCAAGTGGAAAGACTGGTAAAACTGAAGCGGACGGTTTGCAAGTAGATAATGCGAAAAGCACTGTTGGCAGATGGCGTCTCGGTGTATAATTTTTTTCCGCCAAAAATAATTATAAAGAATTAAGGATTCTGTCTCATGGCTGAAAAACATGTGAGTAAGTACCTTGTAAACCTTGAAAATCAGTTTGCTGCCAGCAGCCCCGTCCTGCACCAGGCAAGCAGTCTTTTCAATGAGCTTGATCAACTTGAATTTGATCTGGAACTGATTGATCAGGATGATACCAGCGCCAAAAAAACGCCGTGGTGGCCGATAGTCTCCACATTGGGTGGTCATTCTGCATCTAAAAATGACTTTATCAGCCGATATCTCGGAACATTAACCCATACGACCAGCCATAAATTTACTGTTCATCAGTATACTGCGCAAAGCCATTCAGCGACATTACCCGGCACAGCGTTGGATGCGGATCACCGGTTGCCGTTTTACCAGCTTTCTCGTGAACTGGAATTGCTGCAGAAAGGCGAAGGCGAAAAAATTAATTCGTACGTAGAGCTGGTCACAGATACGAGTACGAAGTTGCAAAACCGCCTGTTGATAGACGCACCTGTTTTATCGACTGAGAAGGCGTCGCCAATGTCGACATTGCTGCATAAAAAAGTGATGGATATGTCTGATCTTGTGCTGGTGTTTTGTGACCTGTTTGATGCAGATGGCGAGCTGACCAATGCGACGGTTGAACATATTAAGCTTAATCAGGACAGTAATAAGTTTATGTATGTCATTGACCACTCCGCTATTTCTCTTGATCAGAATAAAATTAACGAAGTGACCATTTCATGGCGTAAGCGATTATCGGAGTTAGGGCTTCATACAGGGCAAGTTGTCGTTTTGACGGATAGCGGGAACATGTTTGCTATTGATCAGCGCGTAAATCAGCTTGAAAATGCGCGTAACTACCGAATATTGCACTCTCTGGAAAACAGTATTCGGGGTCTGGAAGACAAAGTTTTCCCTGAAGTTGAAGAAGCGTTAAATGTCTGGAAGGACAGAGCACATACCACGATTCTAATTGTTCTTGGATTTATAATTACATTAATTCTGTTTGCGGAAGTTTCTGTCGGCGTGCTTGATTTATTACTCGATCATATTATCGGCCCGCTGTTTTTGATCCTGCTGATGTCTGTTTTATTGCCTTTGCATCTGCTGGTTAGTCGGGTGCATGCCGGTTTTTTGATTGATGGATTGCGTGACAGGCAGAAAAAGCTGAATCTGACAGAAAATCTGGGCACTATGTTTGAAAAGAATGTCACGCTGATGGGCATGTTGCTCCCTATTGCCAGACCTGTCGATAAAAATAAAAAGACCCTGGCAAGAATTAAACAGTTAGTGGAGAAGTGTAAGGATATGGTACAGGAACTGAATGATCAGTTTAGCCACTATCAACCCGAAGAGGCCACCGCCTCGCCTGCAGTCACAACACCTGCAGCACAGCGTGTGGCTGAAGAACCGCCTGCTGCACCACCTGTATCTCCCGTCCTCACCGAGCCTGCAGTCCCATCAACGCCCACGACTGAGTCGACGAAAAAGGCACACGATATGACGAAAAAAATGTCCAGTTCAGATTTTTAATGGAAAAAAACAATGGATGCTTTTAAAAAATATTTAAGTATCTGCTGGTTTGCGCAAAGTCCTTTAGACTTACCAAGATCAGCAAAATTTTTTCAACAAAATCTTTGGTTTTATTTCTTTCTGGAGTTATTTATCCAGATAAATATGATCTCGTTCCACGAGGCTGTATTTGAAGTTATTCTGGAAACCCTTCTTACCTTATCATTCGCTGGAATTATTCTGTTGTTCAATCGCGGACAGCACTCTTACCTGCAGGTGTGTTCGTCGGTGTTGTTCTGTGAAAATGTCGTCGCTATTTTTTTGGTACCCACCGTTGTCTGGTTGACGGTGACCAATGATATTTTCAGCTATCTGCTGGCGTTTTTAATTGTGGCCTGGGATTATGCCCTGATCGCATTTATTGTGAAAAAAGTATTGGGAATAAACACCTCGGCCAGCTGCGTCATTTCTTTTTTATACTTTATTTATACTTATGGCGGGGCATACGGCGCAACCTTTTTGCTGTTCGGCTAATCAGTAAGAGGTGTTGACAGTTGGTATCTCATCTCATGCTGAGAGAAACCACTGTCTTTGACAGGGCGCAACAGGTTCCCCGCTGCCAGCTGTCCGGCAAGAACGTATTGGTTGCCTTGATATTCAATTTCATACAACGTGTTGGCCGCATTGTCTCTTTGAATCCACTTTGCTGAAGAGACCATGTCAATAGATGTTAAATAATCAATAATTCGAGTCATTTCTGCCGTTGTCTGAATTCCAGCAACATTTAACCGAATCCTGCGAATTCGATCTGCATCGGACTTAACGCTGTAAAAACTGGCGAGAACGTCGTAAAGCCCCTGTATACCAGCTTGTGTTATCTGTTGCAGATTGTGACAGCCCGAGGTGGCCCATTGATGGATTTTTTCGTCAAAATGCAAGACCCATTCTGCTGTCCAGCATTGATCTCTAAGGCTTAGTCGTCCAGCTACGACCGAGACAACGTCATATCTGTCGGATGCAAATAATAAATGTGACGGGTCATTACTCAACACTTCATCGACGGAAAGTAATTGCTGTTCTTTTAAATCAAGCATGGGGAAAATGACGGGTAGAGATTTTTGTTTTGCAGCCTGAAGCACCATGTTTTCAATTTCAGGTGCCGATTCAGGATGAAAAAAATGGCGTTTTGCTCCCACATCTATGGCCAGCCAGATCAAGGTGGATGGTCTGATGTCTCCCCAGATACTCATTTTGTTTAATCGTAACACGCTGAGGATTTGTTGTTCGTCAAATAAAACCCGCATGCGCCGGGCGTCAGGGTTGCTGGAATGTCTTTTGGGCAGAATGGCATATTGAAAATGTTTTACGTAGTGCTCTGCCCCTTCAATCATGCCCGAGACGGCAGAGGAGTTTAATGCATCAGGAGTACTTAAAATGCGTCCCAAAACCAGCGTCAATGCTTCGCTGATCGCTGTTTTGCGATCACTGTTTGAACGGCTGCGTGCCATCACTTCGATTTCAAACAAGTCATCGATTTCTACTTCAGCAGCGACTGGAGTGAGACAAGTTGAAAATAATAGAATCCAAAATATGATTGTTTTCATAACAATTTAACAGATAAAAAGAGGTTGGCTGAAGCGCAAGCCTGCCATAAATAAGCGCATTTCATCAGTGTGTTATCAATGGCCGCCTATAGTACAATATCGGACATTTTGTTCTCAGCTTGAGCGGTAATTTAAAAATAGTTACCTTAATTTGGGCACTACATTGATTAGTTAAGACGGATACAAGTATGGACTATAAAAGCGCAGGCGTTGATATTGAAGCAGGTAATTCTTTGGTGGAGCGCATCAAACCGGTTGCAGCGAAAACCAGAACAGCAGGCGTGATGGCTGGCCTGGGTGGATTTGGTTCAATGTTCGAGCTGCCTCTGCATCGCTACCAAAATCCAGTGCTGGTCTCCGGAACCGATGGTGTGGGTACCAAATTAAAGCTGGCGATTGAGCTGGGCATTCATAACACCGTCGGCATCGACCTGGTCGCCATGTGCGTCAATGACATTGTGGTGCAGGGTGCAGAACCGTTGTTTTTTCTGGATTATTATGCCACCGGTAAACTGGATGTCGAAGTCGCTGCTTCTGTGGTTGAAGGCATTGGTGAAGGTTGTCTGCAGGCAGGCGCAGCACTCATTGGTGGGGAAACAGCAGAAATGCCGGGCATGTATACAGATGGAGAATATGATCTGGCCGGATTTTGTGTCGGTATTGTGGAAAAAGACAAGGTGCTCGATGGCAGTAAAGTTGCTGCTGGAGATAAACTGCTGGGTTTGGCCTCAACTGGCCCGCATTCGAATGGCTATTCGTTAGTCAGAAAAGTTTTAGCACACAGTGGGGCTTCGGTAGATGATGAGTTTGAAGCAGGCAAAACGCTGGGTCAGGCACTGTTGATGCCAACCCGGATTTATGTCAAAGCATTACTGCAAGTGCTGCAGATATTGCCGGTACACGCGCTGGCGCATATTACGGGTGGAGGGATCACTGAGAATCTTCCCCGAGTGTTGCCACAGGGTTTGAGTGCAAAAATCAATCTTGCTGGCTGGGAGCAGCCATCTGTGTTTAACTGGTTGCAACAGCAAGGCAATATCAGCCAGGCCGATATGTTGTTGACCTTTAATTGCGGCATTGGAATGGTTGTCTGTGTGCCTGCGGAGCACGAGCAGGAAGCTATTGAGATCCTATCTGCAGTTGGGGAAACAGTTTATCAGGTCGGGGAAATTGTTGTTGATGAGCCAGGGCGGCAGGTAATCTACTAAAAGCGATCTCTTAACGCTGCGGCTCTTCACCATTCACCAGGTAGGTGACATATTCCGCAATATTAACGGCATGCGCGCCGATACGCTCCAGCGATTTCAATATTAATGTGATGTTGATGGAGTGACCCAGGTTACGCGCATCTTCTAATACATAAGTTGTCAGAACGCGCAGGGTGGATTGAAAGGTTGCATCCAGTTCAGGCTCGCCTATGATGACCGGTTTTACAGTGTTGGCGTTCAAGGTATCGAACCCATGCAGTGCGGTAGCCAAAAAGTTGCTGGACAACGTTCCCATGGCGAGGATGTCACGGGTTAATTTTTTGCCTGGCTTGCTATGTTCATCATCCATCAAGATGGTGAGCAGATGGGCGATTTTGGCAACTTCATCCGATATGCGCTCAAAATCCACGACGACCCGGGAAAAGGCCATGGTAATACGCAGGTCTTTAGCGACCGGTGCGCGTTTGGCGATCAGTTCCAGGATTAACGCATCAATTTTAATCTGAAAGGCGTTGACCCGGGTTTCCTGCTGAAAAATCCTGTCGATAGTTGTAGGATCCAGCTGTTTGACGGCATGCAAAGCAAGCTTACTTTGGTCAAGTGCCAGCGCACCCATTTCCAGGATTTTGATATGCAGGACATTCAGCTCACCGTCGAAACGGTGATCTGCATGCCCTTCCAGCGTCTGACTCATCTCAAACTTAACCGAAGCGACCGGTAATATAGTCTTCGGTTAACTGGTGCAGCGGATCGGTAAAAACCTGTTGGGTATCGCCGACTTCAATCAGGTCGCCCATGTGGAAATAGGCGGTACGATCAGAAACCCGTTGTGCCTGTTGCATGGAGTGAGTCACGATGCAGATGGAGAAATTTTCTTTCAGTTCCAGCATGAGCTCTTCAATCGCCGCGGTGGAAATAGGATCGAGTGCGGAACACGGCTCATCCATTAAAATGATTTCCGGTTTTACCGCAATGGTACGCGCGATACACAGACGTTGCTGTTGTCCTCCAGACAGCCCTGTGCCGGGTTGGTCAAGACGATCTTTGACCTCATTCCACAGACCGGCTTTACGCAGGCTGTCTTCAACAATAGCCTCAAGATCATCTTTATGAGAGGCCAATCCGTGAATTTTTGGACCAAACGTAACGTTCTCACGAATCGATTTGGGAAACGGATTGGGCTTTTGGAATACCATCCCGACATTGGCGCGCAAGGGAACCACGTCAATCGTATGATCATTGATTTCTTTGCCATCCAGCACAATGCTGCCGGTGACTCGGCAGATTTCAATAGTATCGTTCATACGATTCAGACAGCGTAAAAATGTAGATTTTCCGCAACCGGAAGGGCCAATCATGGAAAGAATTTCCGCGTTACCAACATCCAGGCTAAGGTTTTTGATCGCGTGTTTTTCACCATAATATACATTAATTTCAGAACAGCGCATGCGCGGAGCATCTACGCGCACTTCACCCGCTGTACTCCGGTTATCACGGCTTATTTTACTGCTGGCCGGTGTACTGAGTGCATTGACGGCAGGGATGTCCGTGCTGGACACTGGTGTTGTCGCAGCTTCTGTTTCAGTCGTCGTTTCATTATTAGTCATAGTCATTTCCTCAAGGGGGGCTTTACCAGCGGCGTTCAAAACGTTTACGCATGATGACAGCAATTGCATTCATCAGAATCAAAAAAATCAGCAGAACCATAATAGCGGCGGATGTGCGCTCCGTGAATGCTCGTTCCGGACTGTCTGCCCACAGAAAAATCTGTACCGGTAGTACGGTTGACGGGTCAAAGGCCCCCGTGGGTATATCCACAATAAAGGCGACCATACCGATCATTAAAAGGGGCGCTGATTCGCCCAGTGCCTGGGCCATACCGATGATGGTGCCGGTCAACATGCCGGGCATGGCCAGAGGCAGCACATGATAAAAAATCGTCTGCATGGGGGAGGCACCAATACCCAGCGCCGCTTCTCTGATCGAAGGCGGGACTGATTTTAACGCAGCACGGCTGGAGATGATAATGGTGGGCAGAGTCATCAGGGTGAGTACAAGCCCGCCGACAAAAGGGGCAGAACGTGGCAGACCAAAATAATTGATAAATACCGCAAGCCCAAGCAAACCGAAGACGATGGAAGGCACGGCAGCTAAGTTATTGATATTTACTTCGATCACATCAGTCCATTTGTTTTTTGGTGCGAATTCTTCCAGGTAAATGGCCGAAGCTACGCCTACGGGGAAGGATAACAGCAGCGTGACCAGCAAGGTGTAGAATGACCCTACGGTCGCGCCCCAGATACCTGCTTGTTCAGGGTTTCTGGAGTCACCTGCGGTAAAAAATGTTTTGTTAAAACGTTTTTCCAGGCGGCCTTCCTCGATAAGCTGGTCAATCCATTTAATCTGAATGTCCTTCACACGACGATCGTCTTCTGGCAGATTGCGGTCGATATGCCCTTTAATAAACATATCGACTTCATCATCAGAAGCTACCCATAATTCAACGGTGGAACCGATCAAATCCGGGTTTTCCTGTAACAGGTCACGCAAATCAAAAGAGGCACCCTGGCTGACCAGGCTGTAGAGTTTACGTTTGTCGCGGCGATTTTTGACATCAGGAAACATGCTGCGCAACGTGGATTTGATGACGCCACCATAATCGGCAGCGGCCAGGTTGTTGGCATCAACGTCGGCAGCAGACAGTGGGATATCCAGCTTGATATAGGTCTGCTGGAAGGCCGTGTATCCTTTGCTGATAATACTGCTGAACAGCAGAAACAAACAGGCAATCGCAATCAGAATTGCCGATTTCCCCAACCATTGAAAAAAAGCTTCACTGCGCTGGCGTTTTTTTAAGCCAGCCTCAACGATGTCCATGGTGGTTTGCCCGGAGGTAGAAGTGGTATTCATAGATATCTCCGAAGTGCGATTAATCATATTGTTCGCGATATTTTCTGACCACATGCAATGCAAAAACATTGAGTGCCAAGGTAATCACAAACAGGGTTAAACCCAGCGCAAATGCAGCCAGGGTTTTAGGGCTGTCGAATTCCTGGTCGCCAGTGAGCAGGGTAACGATTTGAACGGTTACCGTGGTCACTGCATCCAGCGGATTAAAACTGAGATTGGCGGCAAGCCCGGCGGCCATAACGACAATCATGGTTTCACCAATCGCGCGGGAGGCAGCCAGCAAAATACTGCCGACAATGCCCGGCAGGGCGGCAGGAAAAATCACTTTACGAATGGTTTCGGAGCGGGTTGCGCCCAGACCATACGCACCGTCCCGCAGGGACTGGGGAACGGCGTTGATGACATCGTCTGAAAGTGAAGAGACCAGCGGAATAATCATAATGCCCATAACCAGTCCCGCTGCCAGTGCGCTTTCCGATGCGATGTCCAGTCCCAGCGAAGTACCCGCGTTACGAATCATCGGGGCAACCACCAACGCGGCGAAAAAGCCATACACGACCGTCGGGATGCCGGCCAGGATTTCAAGCAGAGGTTTAGCGTAAGCGCGGATGTGATTATTGGCATATTCAGACAGGTAGATTGCCGATAACAACCCAATGGGTACCGCGACTATCAGAGCAATGACAGATATCAACAGGGTGCCGGTAAAAAGCGGGATTGCACCGAATGCACCGCTGGAACCCACCTGATCGGCACGAATCGCGGTTTGCGGACTCCACTCCAGGCCAAACAGAAATTTATCAGCGGGCACTGAGCTGAAAAAGCGCAATGATTCAAACAATACCGACAAGACAATGCCCAGCGTGGTTAAAATGGCGATGCTGGAACAGATAATCAAAAATGATTTGATTAACAATTCGACCGCATTTCTGGCGCGTAAATCAGGATGTACTTTACACAATGCGATCCAACCCATAAACGCAGCAGATAGCAAGGCTAATGCGAACAATAGGATACGGCTGGTCAGTTCAATCGAGCGGTAATGGTCCGCAGCCGAAATCAGGTAGGCTTCATTCTTATTGGCTAACGCATTCCCTACCAGCAGGTTTTTAATGTCATTGACCACCAGGTTAAGGCGGTCAGCCCCTAGACTGAGGATGTCTGCAGGTAAATCACTGATCACCAGTCGCATTAAAATACCGGGTTCGAAGACGGCCCAGGCCGCGGTCAGCAGTAAGGCGGGAAGACCGCACCACATAGCGGTAAAAAAGCCATAATACGTCGGCAAGGAATGCAGTTCATGAAGCTTTCCTTCAACCACGCGATGGGCACGTTGATGGCCCAGAACATAGGCCAGAATGCTGAGAGCGACCAGGATGAACGCAAGAGTTGCTACTTGCATGAAACTCTCCAAAAAAGGTGGAAAAGAGATGCCGCCTGTTAAGTCAGGACAACACAGACGGCGAATAAGGAAATTACATTTCCAAAGGTTTTAAGGTTTTAGCATCGTTGACAAAGCCACTTCTCTCTTCAGTCGGCATTGGGATCAAGCCGCGATCAGAAAGATAGCCTTCATCACCCCATGTTTTCTCACTGGTGAATTCAGCCAGAAATTCCTTGATTCCTGGAATGACGTTGACATGAGCAACTTTGACATAAAAGTACAACGGACGAGAAATGGGATAACTGCCATCAGAAATACTGTCAAATTCAGGTTTTACACCATTAATTTTCGAGCCTTGAACTTTATCCAGGTTTTCATCCAGGAAGCTGAATCCGAAAACACCGAGTGCATTAGGGTTGGCGTCCAGTTTTTGTACGATCAGATTGTCGTTTTCACCGGCTTCAACATAAGCCCCATCTTCACGTACGGTGTGACAGATGGTTTTGTATTTGGATTTCAAAGATTTAGCTGTGGCTTTGTCACCGGCTTTTTTGGCTGCTTTTGAATCTTTTTTGATTTGCTTGATCCAGCCAAATGTTTTACAGCCACCTTCCATGGCCAGTTCCGCGAACGCATCACGTGTACCTGATGTTGGAGGAGGGCCTAAAACCTCGATTGCTGTGTCAGGCAAAGAGTCGTTTACCTCTTTCCAGGTTGTATATGAGTTGGGAACCAGGGTTTCAGAACCGTCAGGATTAGGGATTTCCTTGGCCAGCGCCAGGAAAACATCACGCGTACTTAAAGAAAATGAAGCGCCTTGTTTGGAATTCGCAATAGCAATACCGTCATAGCCAACTTTAACTTCCAGGATTTTTTCTACCCCGTTTTTCTGACACATATCAAATTCAGATTTTTTAATGCGACGCGAAGCATTGGTGATATCCGGGTGGCCCACCCCAACGCCAGCACAGAATAATTTCAAGCCGCCGCCGGAACCGGTCGATTCAACTTTAGGGGTTTTGAAAGACGTGCTTTTACCGAATTGTTCTGCAACCACGGTTGCAAAAGGATAAACCGTGGATGAGCCAACGATTGAAATTGAATCTCGGGTAGATTGCGCCACAGCGGTTCCGCATAGCAGGGCGCCGGCAATTGTTGTTAAAAGCAGTTTGTTTTTCATCATAATTATCCTCGGATAGAAAGTTTTTAAAAGCCGGAAGCGGCCGTACATGAGTACAAGAGTATTTTTATTATTATGTGCGAATCGTATTGAATTAAGATGACAGGAATGTGACATTGAAATAAGTATGATTGTCTGTTGTCTTGTGTACTTGCTATGGGGTTTGGCATAATTGCCCGTTTTTTTGGAAAAACTATGTGGTTTAAAAATCTGGCGCTATATCGTTTGACTGAAGACTTTGACGTCTCGGCAGATGAATTGAATGACAAAATGGAGGCGCAGCGCTTCAGAGAATGCGGCAAAATGGATGTACAGAGTTATGGCTGGGTGTCACCCTTGGGAGGTGATCATCTGTTGGTTCATCAGGCCAGTGGCTTCATCATGCTATGTGCGCAAACCCAGGAAAAGGTGTTACCACATTCAGTGGTCAATGAATTGACCGCTGAAAAAATTGAAGTTATTGAAAATCAGGACGCGAGAAAATTAACGCGCAAAGAACGTAGCGCATTGAAAGATGAGGTTATTTTTCAATTATTGCCGCAGGCATTCAGTTTCAAGAAAAAACTGTTTGCTTACATTGATGTAAAAGAGGGTTGGATTGTGGTTGATAGTGCGGCATCTGGCAAGGCGGAAGATATGCTGAGTCTGCTGCGCAAAAGCCTGGGCAGTTTGCCGGTCGTGCCGCTGAATACTCAGCAATCGCCTACATCTGTCATGACCCGTTGGCTGCAACAACAATTGCCAGCAGATATTGTCATTAATGATGAAGCAGAATTACTGTCTGCAGAGCGGGAAGGTGCAACGATACGTTGTAAAAGGCATGATTTAACGACACCGCACATCTTGCAACTGCTTGAGAATAACATGCAGGTCAACAAACTGGCGATTGAGTGGTCCGAGCGTCTGACTTGTGTACTGGATGCGAATCTGGCGGTCAAGCGTTTGAAATTTACTGATCTTGTATTGGAAAAGGCGGGTGACATTAATTCAGACTCGGATATTGAACGTTTTGATGCCGACTTTTCAATCATGACGCTGGAATTACGAAGCTTTTTAAATCGCCTGGTGGAACTGTTTGGTGGTGAAAATGTGTCATAATCAAAGAACTAACTACGTCGAGGTGCTTTAAATAGTGAAACGATCACCCTGGATTGCATTGTATTTTATGTTTTCTGCGCAGGTGCTTGCGGTTACCGAAGAGATGCCTGGCAGAGCCGGTGATACCTTAATCGGCAAATATCCTCATGAAACCGTATATGCAACGGCAACGCAGGAGGATACCTTGCTGGATATAGCCCGCCAGTATGATATTGGCCAAAATGAAATCCTGCTTGCCAATCCTGGTGTAGATCGCTGGATACCGGGTCAGGGAACGCAAGTGCGTATTCCGGCCAGCCATATTTTGCCGAATACCCCGCATGAAGGCATGGTGTTGAACCTGCCAGAGTTCCGCCTGTACTACTTTCGCAAGGCAACAGAGAGCCAGGCGACCAGTGTGACTACGCACCCGATCAGTATTGGCAGGGTTGACTGGAATACGCCTTTGGGCAAAACCCGTATCAGTGCGAAAACTGAAAACCCGGTATGGCGTCCCCCCGAGTCCATCAAGAAAGAACATGCGGCGGAAGGAGATATCCTGCCGGATGTTGTCCCGGCCGGGCCTGATAACCCTTTGGGTTTGTTTGCGTTACGGCTGGCGGTTCCCGGTTATCTTATCCACAGTACCAACAAGCCATTCGGTGTGGGCATGCGGGTCAGTCATGGGTGCGTCAGAATGTACCCAGAAGACATTGAGCGTTTGTTTCCGGAGGTTCGGGTAGGCACGCCGGTGCATATCGTCAATCAGCCGATTAAAGTTGGCTGGCGCGAGAATACGTTATATATCCAGGTTTATCCTGATCTTGAAGATGAAATTAAAGCGTATTCCAAGCGCCTGGAGATTGCTCTTGATTTGATTGAGCAAGTCAATCAAGGCGGATTGCCGCGTTTGAATGGAAGTAATCTACGTACGGCGCTGGAATTGAGTAACGGGATTCCTGTTCCAATTTTTGAGCGCCAGTTTGATATGGATCCGATGGGGCTTGTCCATCCAGAATAAAAAAAGCCCGGATGAACAACCAGGCTTTTTTATCCAATGACAACGATCTTATTTCATCATTGATTTTTTGAACATGCGGTCAAGTTTGTCGCTGGTTTCTTGAGCATACGCTGCTGCACGATTTGCTGCAGCCTCTGCTGCTGCTGCTTGAGCTGCTGCTTTGGCAGCTTCTGCACGGGCTGATGCAGCATCTGAAGCGCCAGTGGAAATTTGCGATTTTAATGTATCAATTTGACCCTGCAGATTTTCAATATCTGCGGTAGTCGCGCAACCGGTAGCCAGAGTAGCAATAGAAAAAATTGCGGCAAACTTTACAGCTTTCATCATAGTTATTTCCTTTTGTTGAGTAAAACAAAATTATAGTTCACCCCGCATTCTCCCTTGTTTTGACAAGGGATTCCAGCATTATTTTACGGTGACAGAGGTTCCTTTAATCAACCAGGGGTGCAAGAGATCGATCTGTGCATTGGTTAATGCGATGCAGCCATGGGTCCAGTTCATCATTAGATGCACTTTTTCGTCGGCCTTGCCCAGTCCATGAATACCTATTTGGCCGCCTAAGATGCTATTTTGCAAGGGCGTTTTATCATTATGATGGGCCAGGCGGATAGTGTTGTATGTGTCTTTGGATATGATGTCTTCCTGATAGGCACGCGCAGCATTTTCCAGTGAAGGATAATTAAATCCATAGAAGCGATAATAAATGCTTTTATTATTTACCCAGCCTATTTTATATTGCCCCAATGGCGTGACATCGTCGCCCACTTTCTGTTTAAAACCTGCGCCGTTGCGGCCGATGGCAATATTTTCCAGCGTCATCAGCGTTTGTTGTTTGTATTTGACGGCAAGTGTCAAATGCTGAGTATCAACTTCTATTGAAACATCATCAGCATATGTCCGGGGAATAATAAATACAGCCAGCAAACAGGCGGTGATCAATTTTTTAACTGACATAAAATCCTACAAATCGAAATGGAATTGGTGTACTTTAACGCATGCTTAATTGTGGCATTCAGGATAAAACATGCAAATCAAAACGATAACAACAACACCTTATGATGATCAGAAACCAGGAACATCCGGGCTGAGGAAAAAAGTGACCGTTTTCCAGCAGGCGAATTATCTGGAAAATTTTGTGCAATCCATTTTTGATTCCCTGGAAGGGTTTCAGGGGCAGTCGCTGGTTCTTGGCGGTGATGGCCGGTATTTTAACCGACAGGCTATACAGGTCATCATAAAAATGGCGGCGGCAGCCGGATTTGGCGAATTGATTATTGGCCAGGGTGGTTTGCTATCTACGCCGGCAGCATCGAATATTATTCGAAAATACACAGCATTCGGCGGCATTATTCTGTCTGCCAGTCACAACCCGGGCGGGCCGAAGGAAGATTTCGGCATCAAATACAATGTCGGTAACGGTGGGCCGGCACCAGAGAAAATCACCAACGCTATTTTTGATCATACAACATCAATTGCTGAATATAAAATTGCCGGTTTCAAAGATGTTGATCTGGATGCTGTTGGTTCGATGGATGTTGATGGTGTGACCGTTCGCATTCTTGATCCGGTGGCTGATTATGCGGAATTGATGGCCGAGATATTTGATTTTGAGCTGATAAAAAACAGCATCAAAAACGGTGACTTGAGTCTGCGCTTTGACGCCATGCATGCGATCACCGGCCCTTATGCCAAACACATTATCGAAGACATTTTGGGTGCAGAGGAAGGGACGGTGTTAAATGGTGTGCCACTGGAAGATTTTGGCGGGGGACACCCTGATCCAAACATGGCGCATGCCAAGGAACTGACCAAAATCATGTTTTCCCAGGATGCGCCCACCTTTGGAGCAGCATCAGATGGTGATGGTGACCGCAATATGATTATGGGCGACAATTTTTTTGTGACGCCCAGTGACAGTCTGGCGATTATGGCGGCCAATGCTAAATTGATCCCTGCTTATGCCAAAGGTATCAGCGGTGTAGCGCGCTCTATGCCGACCAGTCAAGCGGTAGACCGTGTGGCACAGAAAGAAAACCTGCCCTGTTACGAAACCCCTACCGGCTGGAAGTTTTTTGGCAATCTGCTGGATGCTGACAGAATTACCCTGTGTGGCGAAGAAAGTTTTGGTACCGGTTCCAATCATGTCAGAGAAAAAGATGGATTGTGGGCGGTGCTTTACTGGATGAACATGATTGCCAGAAAGCGTCAGCCAGTCGCAGAAATTGTTGCCGATCACTGGCAAACGTATGGCCGTGATATTTATTGCAGGCATGATTATGAAGCTGTTGATAGCGCCATTGCCAATGGAATTATGGACTTGTTGCGCGGTCAGCTCCCAACCCTGGCGGGCAAGTCATTGGCTGACAATACAGTGAAATATGCGGATGAATTCAGCTACAGCGATCCGGTAGATAACAGCGAAAGCCACAATCAAGGTATCCGTATCGGCTTTACCAATGGCTCGCGGATCGTGTTCCGTTTGTCAGGCACCGGAACTGTAGGCGCCACCATCAGAATTTATCTGGAAAAATTTGAAGCAGATGCGGACAAGCATGACCAGGATGCGCAACAGGCACTGGCTGAAATGATTGAAATTGCCGAGCAATTATCGGAAGTGAAAAAGCGCTCCGGAAGAACAGCACCGGATGTAATTACCTAAATAGACTAGGAAGCTGTCGGGGAGCGACATGGCAAATGGAGCGGCTTTTTTTAACGTATCCAGCCCCAGATTATGTCGTGTTTCCCCGGGCAACAGCACGGCTTTGATATCAGTAAAGGTGTACTTTTCACCAATAGTAAAACCAATTTGGCTTTAAAATGCATGAAAACCTGGAGCGGATAGCTGCATTGATCAGAGCAGAAAAGCGTAGGAAGTGTACCGAATTACGTTTACCCCTGATTCATTTTGAGGTGCTGGAGTACCTTTCTCGTTTTGGCCGGTTTGAAAACACGCCTGCAGCAATTGCAGCGCATTTTGGCATGACCCGGGGAACCATGTCACAGACAGTCATTGCTTTAGAAAAAAAAGGATATATCGAAAAGCAAAATGATGTCGAGGATCGACGTGTCATCCATGTTTTTCTGCTTCCTGCTGGATGGGTTGTTTTAAAAAAAGCCAGCCTGCATACGCTGTATAAAAAAGCAGAGTCCACATTGTTGCCAGAGCATAAAATGGTCTCCAAACAACAATCTTATATGGATATATATAACGGTATGCTGCCATTGTTTCCAAAATCAGCGCCAAAGAAAGACAATTTAAAGCCTTTTCTTTCCAGTTTATCCATATACGAAATTATTGAAGAGATAACGGGATTAATCAGAGCTAAAGAAAGAGAGTTTTGTGCGGGACAAAAAATTCAGTGGTCACATTTTCAAATTCTTGAATACCTGATTATCTGTAATAAATACAGCGGAACAGCTTCAGCCATTTCAGAATACCTTGGCATGACACGAGGTACGGTTTCTCAATCCATCAACTTAATGGAGAAACATGAATATGTGGTTAAAGCACAGGATCTTAAAGATAAACGTGTACATCATCTTAACGTGCTTGAAAAAGGCAAAAAGTTTATTGAATTAAGCAGGCACACTGATTTTGCACTCAAGTTTTCTGAGGTGACAAACAAATCAATAGGCATGAGCGAGAGCGAGTTATTTGTAAATGAACTCACTGCACTGCAGAAAACAATAGTGTCATCAACATTTGGATTTTGTAACAGCTGCTGTCATTTCGGCTATCAAAATAAAAGTTTTTATTGTTTGTTATTGCAAGAAAACTTGAGTTCAGAAGATTCATACAAGATTTGTCAGGAACATGTCGCTGCTTAAATTGCTCAAAGAGTGGGGGAGTATATTTTTGACATCATTATAAAGACGAATGAATGTTACTATCAGAATGGGGCGAGGAGACGTCTTACAATTACCATAACCCGACAGACTCCTGGACGATTTCAATTTAATTTTTTGGAGCGCTATGTTGAAACCTATAGACCTAAAAGACCATCCTGAAGGCGGCCGTTTTCTTGAGGTGTTTCGTTCAGATGCTGTTGTCACGCAAGCGAATGGAAAACTGCGTAGCGCGCTAACGCACATTTATTTTTCACTTAATCATGGTGAAGTCAGTCGTTTCCATAAAGTGAGCTCCGATGAGGTGTGGAATCTGTATCAAGGAGAAGGACTGTTGCTCTATAGTTGGGAGAGTTTATCCGGGCTTTCATGCACTGAATTATCAGCAAGAAATAATTGCTATTGTTCAGTGATTCCCGCAGGTATATGGCAAGCAGCCGAACCGATAGGTGACGAGGTGCTGGTTGGTTGCTCCGTCGGGCCGGGATTTGAGTTTGAAGATTTTGAATTAATACACACGTCGTCCCCAGTTGCCAAAAGCATCATCGGTGTTGATCCTGCCCTGCACAAATTTATTTGATTTTGGTTAATAAGCGTCCTGAGCAGTTTGGTTGTCATTTCCCTGAAGATGATCTCATTACGGGGGTAACACGTGCACCGTCAATTGTGCCCCTAAACAGCGCCTCTATATTGCGCGACGACTTTGGGATTGTCTTGCAGGTCTTTTCTTGCAAGCGATGTAAATTGAGCGGTTCCCATGAGGGATAAGTCCTTTTTTAGAGCTATCCTTCAAAGGCTTCATCGCTGTTAAGCCATTCGCCCCGTTGAGCGGCATCCTGAAGAGCGACGAAATGCGTTTTTGCATCCGTTGACGGCATGGTTTTCATGACGTGTCTCAATAATGATTAAAAAATCATATTAACTATCATGGACGTGAAATAGGTTTCATGACAAGAAAAGTATAGAGGTACAGCCCCGCCCCATAACCCGACAGCCTCCTAGGTTTTTCCGTTATTGTGTATTGATGACTTTAATTTGATTTTCGCTTCATCCCATAACACATCCAGTTCTTGCAGTTCACATTCTTTGACGGCACGACCAGAAGCTGCCACTTGTTGTTCGATGTATTGAAAGCGGCGGCTGAATTTGCGGGTGGCGGCTTTAAGTGCGGTTTCTGGTGTCACGTTCAGGTGACGTGCCAGGTTGACGCTGACCAGCAACAGGTCGCCGAGCTCTTCTTCAATATGCGCCTGATCACCGGATTGCCAGGCTTCTTTGACTTCGTCGAGTTCTTCTTGCACTTTGTCGAACACCGGTTCAGCTGATGTCCAGTCAAAACCGTGCAGGCTGGCGCGGCTCATGGTTTTCTCACAATGCAGCAATGCGGGTAGCGCAGCAGCGATGCCGTCCAGTATGCTTGCTGTTTGTTCCGTATTTTTTTTGGCTTTGCGTTCTATTTCTTTGGCGGCTTCCCAGGCCTGATGGCGTTCTTCATCATTGGCAAAATTAGCATCGCCAAAGACATGTGGATGGCGGTGAACCAATTTGTCGCTGATGGTTGCTGCGACGTCATCAAAACTGAATTCACCCAGTTCATCAGCCAAACGCGCGTGGAATACCACCTGTAACAACAGGTCGCCAAGTTCGGATTTCAAATCATCCAGGTCATTGCGTTCAATGGCATCGACGACTTCGTAAGCTTCTTCCAAAGTGTACGGGACCAGGCTGGCGAAGGTTTGTTTCAAGTCCCATTCGCAGCCGGTGTCCGGATGGCGCAGTTGCGCCATGATGTCTAGCAGGCGTTGTGTCTGTGGCAGCATTAAAATGTGCGTCCAAAATTTTCCTGATAGCGTGCTTTGAAGGCATCGAGTGTGAATGTGTGGTTCTGGGTGCCTTCATGTTCAATTTTTATTGCGCCCAGCAGGGAGGCAATGCGCCCTGTGGTTGCCCAGTCATAATCATTCATCAAACCGAATAACAAGCCTGCGCGAAATGCATCGCCACAGCCAGTCGGGTCTAGCAGGCCTTTGGGTTTGGCCGCAGGAATATCCATGCACTCGCCGTTAGTGTAAATTTTTGAACCTTTGCCGCCCATGGTGATAACTAATGCATCAAGTTTTTCCGCCATTTGTTCCAGACTGAGTCCGGTTTTTTCCATCATCAGTTCAGACTCGTAATCATTGAATGTGGCGTAGGTGGCCAGATCAATAAAATGCCTGAGTTCATCATTATTAAACATCGGCATGCCCTGACCGGGATCAAAAATGAACGGCACGCCCTGTTCGGCAAATTGCTCTGCATGCTGGATCATGCCATCTTTACCATCCGGAGATACAATCCCCAGACTGATGCCGGCGTCTTCCGGTACGACATTGAGATGAGATTCATTCATCGCGCCAGGATGAAATGCCGTTATCTGGTTATCATCTTCATCTGTGGTGATATAGGCCTGGCCAGTGTAGTTATTGTCCAGAATGGTTATGTATTGTGTGGTAATTCCGCATTGACTCATCCACTGGGCATACGGCTCAAAATCGTGGCCGACGGTTGCCATGGTCAACGGCTCTTCACCCATCAGTTTCAGGTTATAGGCGATGTTGCCTGCACAGCCGCCGTATTCCCTGCGCATCACAGGCACTAAAAACGAAACATTCAGAATATGTACCTTATCCGGCAGGATATGGTTTTTAAATTTGTCATGAAACACCATGATGGTGTCATATGCCATGGAACCGCAGATTAATGCACTCATTGGGTTGTCCTCCTAAAGTAAGATAAAAATCCAGGTAATTAAAGCCCAAAATAACGCCAGAGACACGGCGGCTGAGCCAATGTCTTTCGCTCGTCCTGATAATTCGTGGTGCTCAAAACCTACCCGGTCAACGACCGATTCGACGGCAGAGTTTAACAGTTCTACCAGCAGGACTAAAACCAGACTACCAATCAGCAGCAGAATTTCGACAGCAGAACCACCAAATGTAATGGCCAGTGGCACGCCGAGGACGAGCAGAACCACTTCCTGACGGAAGGCTTCTTCATGATCCCAGGTCGCTTTGAATCCGGCCATGGAGAAAAAAAAGGCATTGTAAATGCGTTTGAAACCTTTAGCGTTTTGGTTTGCCATTGTTCAGAGTTCGTTGATTATTAGCTATTTCAGGATGTAAATTAGAGCTTAAGTCAGGAAGGAAAGTGAGTAAAAAGCTCTCAGGACTCAAGCATAATAATCCTTGAGATAATTGCAAGAAATAACCGCACGTTATAGATGAAACTTGTGGTGTTAATGGGAAAAGACGTTTTCTATTGTAAAATGGGGTAACTATTCTTCAATCATGGCAGAGTATGCGCTATTGTCCATTAATTGATCCAGTTCCGATATATTGTCTGCTTTGATGGCAAACAGCCAATGGTCAAATGCGGCTTCGTTAATGAGTTCAAGTTCATCAACTATGTCTTCATTAATGGCATGGACAATCCCGGTGACCGGGCTGTGCAGATCGGAAGCTGTTTTGACCGACTCGATGACAGCACATTTTTCGCCTTGCTTTACTTGCCTGCCAACTTCCGGGAGCTCCAGAAACACCAGGTCGCCCAGTTCGTCCTGAGCAAAATCGGTGATACCGACATGAACCAGGTTGTCTTGTTCCAGTTTGGCCCATTCATGGGTGGTCGCATATTTAATATTATCTGGCATATCATTCATAGTCGGTTAATGCGTTGGATGAGAAATAATAGAATCTTACCGTTGATTTACATTATGTGCATCTGGATATTGAGAAATACTATTGAAATAAATGAGCAATAAATCGGCGAATTAATTATGACAGGATACATCATAAAAACAGGACAGAAGTACACAAGGCATTGATATTAAATAAAAAAACAGTGCCCTGCCGATAATTACCTTAAAGTTCATGTAACATTCACTTTAATTATGCTAGAATTCGCCCGCATCTTGCCAAGTAGTGTTTTGGCATGCATATGTACATATATACAACAACTTTGAGGTTTATTATGAAATTATTACAAAGCGCTTTGATCGCATTGACTGTATTTTTTGGCTCAATTTCTTCAGCATTTGCTGTTGGTCCGACTGAAGTCGTTGATATGATCCAAGGCGCGATTGCTGAAACTGCTCAAGCTATCGAAAGTGACGCTGACAAAAAAGAAGTATTGGCATTAATCAAAAAAGCTAAAAAACTGGCTAAAGAAATCAACGCGAATGATGATGCTGCTGCAAAAACTCAAAGAGCTGTTGGTTCTTTGAAATCAGCATCTGCTGCTTACAAAAAAGGCAATACCGAAAAAGCTTTAGTTGAGTTGAAAAAAGCTGAAGAAAGATGGGAAAAAGTTAGAGGTGCTTTCTAAGTTTCCTTGTCTCACTTTAGAGCATAAAAAAGCAGGGCTTAACCTGCTTTTTTTATGTCTATTACTTTTACATTTCTTCCTGTTTAATCAGTTTACCTTCTTCCAGTATTTTGCTTTCTTCATCTGACTTTTTGGGATAAAAGAACCAACGCGTCACATGCAGATATTTTCTAATCGGTGTTTTGATGACTGAAACGCATAATGCGATGGAAAATAAACACCATACAGCGGCATATTCATTAGGATCATCTGTAACAATATCGGAAATCAGAGGCCCTATCAGATAATGAAATATGACAAAACGCCATGAGCCATAAATTAACGGCATATAGAAAGCGACCAGAATATAGGCAAAGGCATGCAACCCCCAGTCAAAACCAGGAAGCCAGCTGACCGGGTATGACATCAGGCCATTAAGCGGCATTTGCCAGGCAATATGCCAGTCTCCGGAAATTGAACAGATTTGTGTTCCGCAAAAACCTTCCTCCCCAATCAAACAGGTACCTGCCCATGAAAAGGGATACATTTTGATTAACATGGCGATGGCTGCAATTGAACACAGCGAATATGCGAGCGTACGGATTTTCAGTTTAACGGATTCGGGAATAAAGTACATGGCGACCATGTTGACGAAAAATGGCTGAAAAGCGATGTGGATATATCCCAGCAAGGTAAGTATCTGATTTGTGGGATTATCACATTGGTCAATATAGGCATAGGTAAAAGCCTGTAATAATTCCATCAAGGCAAAATAAGTTAACGGGATCCACAATTCCTTGGCTTCCCTTTTATAAGCAACGTAGCCGGCAGTCGCCAAACCTGACACAGCCAGGACGGCGGACGCCTCTCCACTCCAACACATTCAATATACTCCAGTGATTAATTTGATAAGATGAGTTTTTTCAGCGTTAAAAACATCAATGCTAAAAAACCCTATTATACTTCTGGTTAAACAGATGTCGAAAACCAATCAATAAATATCGTGGCAAGATTGCTGTTTTGTTACTTTAAATGTCGATAAATTTCTGCGTTGCCATCCATGTTACCGGTTTCGGCATAAAGCATGGGCGTACCCGGGCGAAGCAGGGCCGCATCGTTGATGTCGCAAATGGCAAGCTGATGATCACCGCCATCGGCAAAGTGGCTCACTGAACAATCGAAATAGGCCAGCGCCTGGTTGAGGACAGGAAGGCCTGTAGACGATGATGACCATTCAAACCCGGCCATTTTATCCTTGATGCCTGAACGACCAAAGTGCTCTGCAATAGCCATCTGCTCCTGACTTAACACATTAATCACACAATGGAGATTGTTGTTCAGAATTTTCCAGGAATGATGATCCGGGTTGATTGAGAAACATAACAACAATGGATCAAATGATACCTGCATTACCCAGGCCGCCGTAAAGGCATTTTCTTCATCTTCATCTTTTACAGAAACGACATATACACCGTGCGTGATTTTTTTTATGATGCTTCCAATATGATCAATCATATTTCATCCAGGGTAATGCGCATGGATAAGTCTATCGCATGCAGGTGTTTGGTTAATGCGCCAATGGAGATGTAATCGACACCTGTTTCGGCAATTTGCCTGATATTTTCCAGGGTAATATTGCCTGAAGCTTCAAGCTCTGTCGTGTGATTGTTGGTTTTGACTGCTGTCATCAGGTCTTGCAGGGAAAAATTATCCAGCATGATCCTGTCTGGCCCAGCGCTGAGAGCTTGATGAAACTCTTCCATATTTTCAACCTCAACTTCTACCATGACATTTGGTTGTTTACGTGCGGTTTCAATGGCACGAGTGATTGAGCCTGCGGCAAAAATATGGTTTTCCTTGATCAGAATGGCATCAAACAACCCAATTCTATGGTTAAAACAGCCGCCACAACTGACCGCATATTTCTGAGCCATACGCAGCCCGGGCAGGGTTTTTCGGGTATCCAGCACTTTACACCCCGTGCCGGAGACTGCGTCGGCGTAGCGTCTGGATGTCGTCGCTGTTGCACTTAGCGTTTGCAACAAATTGAGTGCGGTACGTTCTCCACTGAGTAAGCTTCTGGCTGGCCCGTTGACTTTGCAGAGGGTTGTGTCAGGCGCAATCAATTGCCCTTCTTCTACCCGCCAGTGGATGGTCACGTCAGCATTCAAATGCGTAAAAACAGCATTAAACCAGGCTTTTCCACACACCACAGCCTTGTCTCGACTGGTGACAAGGGCATTGGCCCGGGTATTCTCTGGGATAATTGCAGCCGTTAGATCACCTTTTCCCAAGTCTTCATTAATAAAGCGAGCAATGTCTTCATCCGTTGGTTGGTCTATCATCGGTCTTGTTTATGTTATCGTTTGCCAAGCCCCCAAATTTCGTTTCTATCTAATTCAAGATGCTCAATGCGGGGCAGGACTTTGATGATGCCATACAAGTCCTTATATTTGGTATCTTTTTGTTGCGGATTTTTATAAGGTGCGCCGCGAGGCGACAAAATGCTTAATACAAGTGGGGCGTTGGCTTCTTTTAGCCCGCGGCGGATCACAATTGCGGTATCTCCATTAGCGAGTTGGACAAAAGTGCCTGGCGGATAAATTCCCATTTCCTTGATCAGAAACTGAGCAAGACTTTCATCAACGATGCTGCCACGCTGCACAAAAATTTCGCGTAAAGCTTTTTTGACGTGAATACCATCCCGATATTCTCTTGGAAGAATCATGGCACTGTAGATATCTGCAAGCGATAAGGTACGGGCAAACAGGTCTATTTGTTCATCTTTCAAGCCATTGGGGTAACCCTTTCCGTCTGGGCGTTCGTGGTGATTGAGAACAGTGCTCAACCATTCCGGCTGATTAACGCCCAGCCCCTCCAAAATTTCTTTGCCTACGGTTGGATGCTGGGTGATTTGTTCGCGTTGTTTTTCTGTTAATGGCGCCGCCTGTTTATGCAGTACTTCCTGCAAAGCAAGCATGCCAATATTCTGGGTAAGTGCAGCTGCAATATATAGCAATCTATCCTCAGCAGGGATTTTTTTGCGCTTTAACAGTAATTCAGTGAGTATTGCGCTCAGAACCGGATGAATTTCTGTATACATGGCATTCTGGTCAAGAATGATGGCGCCTAAAGCGGCATCGACATTCTCCCGGCACAGTTTCTGCACAACGGTAGCGACACGAATTACACGCTGACTATAATCACCTTCAATCCCCTTACTCATATCATCAAGGATTCGAGTAATGTTTTGTCTGATGGCATCAAGAATATTAAACGGGGAAGATAACGTAAACCTGTCGTTACCTTCCATACGTTTTAGTTCGGTTGTCGTGGGTTCGCGGTATAGACCACGGGTTATCAGAATGTGTTTTTGTTTTTCGCTGGATAATGATTGACCTTTTTCAAGCAGCAACTCACCATCCTGACCATAGACTGGCCAAACCAGGGGCGCTCCGACAATAAGCTCATCTTTTTTTAGTTGCATTTTTTTCATTACAGCGTCACTCCTGACAAAAAAGCAATCACACGTCACAGCAAGTATAATGAATTTTTAACAAAACAAACTATTCCATACAAAGATAAAACAATTTATGTCAACAATAGTAAAATAATTCTTCTTGCAGTATGGCTAAACACTTGTGAACGTAACCATAGAAAACCTGGTTCAAACCAGAATTCCGACAGCGCAGGGTGAATTCACCCTGCATTACTTTAGCAACAGTATTGATGATAAAGAGCATGTTGCTTTTGTAAAAGGAGATATCAAAGGGAAAGAAGATGTACCCGTACGCGTACATTCTGAATGTTTTACCGGCGATGTCTTGGGTTCCAGACGCTGTGATTGTGGTGAACAGCTGGAAATGGCGCTCAAACTGATCGAGGCCTCGGGCAAGGGCGTGTTGCTCTATTTGCGCCAGGAAGGGCGTGGGATTGGGCTGCTGAACAAATTAAAAGCCTATAACCTGCAGGATCAGGGCATGGATACGGTGGATGCTAATCTTCATTTAGGTCATCTACCTGATGAGCGTGAATATGATATGGCTGCTTTAATGTTACAAAATCTTGGTGTAAAGTCTGTTGCCCTCATTACCAATAATCCACAGAAAATTGACGAACTGACCAAGCTGGGAATTCCCGTCAGCAAACGCATTCCAATTGAAACCCGCATCCATACCGACAATGCCGGTTATCTCAAGACCAAAGCTGAAAAAATGCGCCACATGCTCTCAATGGAAGATAATCACAAGAATGACGAATAAACACGCCTTAGCGGCTACTGCATTAAAAATCAAGATTGCTCCACAATCCTTAAGCACTTCCGAACTACCACGAAAAAACCCTGAAATTATAGGTCAGCAGCGCGCTAAATCGGCGTTGGCCTTTGGCGTGGAAATGACGTCGCCCGGATATAACATCTATGTGATGGGAGAACCCGGCAGCGGCCGCTTGTCGTTGATTACCGATCATTTAACCCAGCATGCAGAAAACCAGGAGGCACCTTCTGCCTATGCTTATGTTGAAAATTTCGATAACCCGCGCGAGCCAGTAGCCATCCAGTTGCCTGCCGGACAAGGCCACTCTTTTTCTGAAGATATAGAAAAACTGATCGACAGTTTGCTGGCGACGTTTCCAGAAGCCTTTGAAAGTCCCACGTACCAGCAAAAAAAAGCGGCGATAGAACGCGGTTTTAATCAGCAGTATGCCAGCGCCATTGACCTGGTGGATGAAAAAGCACGCAAGATGGGCATTGCGCTGTATCGGGATACCGATACCATCAGTTTTTTGCCGTTCAAGGAAAATAAAACGCTGGATGAAGAACAGTTTACTTCTTTACCGCAGGAAGAAAGGGATGCTTTTCAAAAGCACACAACCGAGCTGGAAGAATACCTAAGTGATGTTTTGCTGGAATTGCCACAATGGCGGCGATCAATGGTTGAAGAAATCAAACAGCTGGATAAAGAAACCATCACCCATGCGATTGACCCCCTCTTTCATGATTTAATCAGCGAATATCAAAACGTTGATGATGTGATTACCTATCTGGCTGAATTACAGAAAGATCTGGAACGCATGATTGGCGAAATCCTGATGCCGGTTAAATCACAGGATGCCATGGATAGCAGTGCAAGAAGATTGATCTTGAGTGAGCAATACCTGCCGAATATTCTGGTTGATTCGAAAACTGATGCCGGAGTCCCTGTAATCTATGAACCTCATCCGATTTATCAAAACCTGTTTGGTCGGATTGAATACCTCAGCGATCAGGGAACGTTGATTACCAATTATCGCCGTATTTGTCCTGGCGCACTGCATCGAGCCAACGGTGGATATTTGATACTGGATGCCGAGAAAATTTTGACTTACCCGTTTGTGTGGGAAGGCTTAAAACGTGCGCTTAAATCAGGCTTCATCGAAATCGAGTCACCTTATTCCGAGATGGGTATCAACACCATAACACTCAAACCGGAAGTGATTCCGCTGAATGTTAAAGTGATCTTGGTAGGCCCTCGTGACATCTATTATCTGCTGGAAGACCTGGATGCGGAATTTAATGAAATGTTCCGTATTCTGGCTGATTTTGATGACCAGATTCGCTATACCCCGGAAAATATTCATCAATTTGCCCTCTTGATGAATCGTTATGCCCGAGATTCCGGCAGTATACCTTTGCATGCTGATGCCGTGGTGCGTTTGATTGAACACAGCTGTCGTTTAGCGGAAAACCAAAATCGTTTGTCAGCAAAAATCAATGATTGCCTTGAAATTATTAGCGAGGCGAATTTACTGAGTAAGCAAAGAGCTTGTGATGAGCTGACCGCGTATGATATCGAAACGGCATTGCAGGCCAGAGAAACCAGAAATGGGCGGATTGCAGAAGAAATCCTTGAAGAAATGCTGGAAGGCACCATCTTGATAGATACTGATGGTGACGCTATCGGCAAAGTCAACGGACTAACCGTACTGGAGGTCGGGGGCAGCAGTTTTGGTGCGCCGGCGCGCATCAGTACCACGGTGTATCCGGGTTCAAGAGGTATTGTTGATATTGAACGCGAAGCTGAACTGGGGCAGTCCATCCATTCCAAAGGTGTGCTTATCTTGACAGGGTATCTAGGGAATAGCTATGCGCAGCATTTTCCACTGGCCATTTCTGCCAGTATCGCAATGGAACAATCCTATGGATATATTGATGGCGATAGCGCATCGCTGGCTGAATTATGCTGCCTGGTCTCGGCATTAACCAGTATTCCGGTAAAACAGTCCATTGCGATGACCGGCTCAATGAATCAATACGGTGAAGTGCAAGCCATCGGCGGCGTGAATGAAAAGATTGAAGGCTTTTTCAGTTTATGTGAGGCACGTGGTCTGACGGGCCAGCAGGCGGTGATCATCCCTGCTGCCAATCAGCGTAATCTGATGTTAAAACAGAAAGTAATCGATGCTGTGGAGCAGGGAAAGTTTGCAATTTATGCCATATCCCACGTGAATCAGGCATTGGAATTGTTAATGGATAAAAGTGCAGGCGAAGTGGATAAGGAGGGTAATTATCCGGACGCGTCGATAAATGCGCAGGTGGTCGCCCGGCTGAAAGAAATTCATGATCTTGCCGACACAGAGAATGACAAAGATAATGATGAAGAAGCATAGAAGACCACCATCTATTGTCGAACCTCTTCTGAATAATTCCAGCCGACCAGTTTCATCTTTTTAGCCTTGTATGGGATGAAGGTGGTCAGGCAAATCGTTGGCTGTTTATCGCTCTGGCTCAGTTACAATGGCATCAATACCATTCTCACGCAACCTGGTTTTAATTGTTGTTACGCTGGAGGTTTGTTTAAATGGGCCCATTTTTACGCGATGCCAGGTGGTATTACCTACTTTGGCTTTTTCGATTCTTGATTCTATCCCCATCAGGGCAAGTTGCGCGCGTAATTTATCAGCTTCAGTGAAATCCCTGAATGAACCGGCCTGAATAACATAGGAAGTATTTTTGCTTTTGCCTACATGTTCTTCACGAACCCGGGTTTTGAGTTCATGATCCGGCACAACTATTTCGGCTTTGGGAAGAATGGTATAAAAATCATAATGAGGTTCTTCAACAGGTTGATCCTGATGGCGTGGTTTGGTAGGAATCTTTTCTTCTGCCACTTCAGCAGGTTGTGGCGCATGCGAACGCAAAAAAGCCAAAAACGCAGCAAAAGCACCAATTAAGACAATGATCATTAGCCATTTCCACCAGGAAACGCGCTGTTGTTTCGGCTTGCTGCGTGATCGGCTTTTGTAATCTCTGGCCATTACATAACTTCTGGCGCGTTGATTTTAAGCAGGCGCAAACCATTGGCCAATACCTGGCGAACCGCTTCAATCAAGTTCAAGCGAGCATTTCTAAGCGCAGCATCTTCAACTAAAAACTGGTGTGCGTTGTAATAGGTATGAAACTGAGTGGCAAGGTCTCTTAGAAAATGAATCAGTTGATGCGGTTCATATTGTAAAGCTGACCGCTGCAGGATTTCCGGGTATTTGGCGAGAGTTGTCAGCACTGCTGACTCATGGTCTTCGGTCAATAAATTAAGATGTCCCATGCCTAATGCGATATCCCGCGCCAGTCCTTTTTCAGATAATTGACGGAATACGCTGCATACACGGGCATGCGCATATTGCACGTAATACACCGGGTTTTCATTGGTCTTGGAGGTGGCCAGCTTCAGGTCAAAATCCATATGCTGTTCCGACTTACGCATGACATAGAAAAAACGCGCAGCATCTGCCCCCACTTCATCACGTAACTGGCGTAGCGTGACAAATTCGCCAGAACGGGTGGACATTGGCACTTTTTCCTGGCCGCGATAAAGGATTGCAAATTGCACCAGCAACACCTTGAGCTTGCTTTCGTCTGCCCCCAATGCCTGCATGGCGGCTCGTACACGCGGGATATAACCATGATGATCCGCCCCCCAGATGTTGATAATCTGGTCAAAGCCGCGATCCAGTTTGTTCATATGATAGGCGATATCCGAAGCGAAATAAGTGGTTTGCCCATTATCTCGTACAACCACACGGTCTTTTTCATCACCCAGGCGGGATGAGGCAAACCAGGTTGCGCCTTCTTTCTGATATAAAAATCCTTTTTCATCCAGTCTCGCCAAGGCTGTTTTTATGGACCCATCGTCCATCAGCAGACGTTCGGAAAACCAGTGTTGATAATTGACGCCGAAGGCATCAAGGTCGACCTTGATGTCGTCCAGAATTTCATTCAGGCCCGCCTGAAAAATATCCCGGTATTGAGTTGAACCCAACAACGTTTTTGCCCGTTCAATCAGCGCGTCAATATGAAGTTCCTTATCACCACCGTCTGGTTCATCGGCCGGAATGTCCTCAAATACCAGTTCGACAGGATGACGGTATTCATTTTCAGCACTGCGATGCAAGTTGTCCGCAATTTCCATTACATAGTGACCGCGGTAAGCATTGCTCGGAAAAGACAAGACTTCACCACAGACTTCCAGATAGCGTAACCAGATGCTGGTGGCAAGAATGTCCATTTGGCGACCCGCATCATTCACGTAATATTCACGCTCGACATCAAAGCCGACAGCCGCCAGCAAATCCGCCACCGCAGAACCATAAGCCGCCCCGCGACCATGACCCACATGCAAAGGGCCGGTCGGGTTGGCAGAAACAAACTCTACCTGCACTTTTTTTCCTGCACCCACTTCACTCAAGCCATATTGCACACCTTGTTGATGAATGTGTTCAACAACCTGAAACTGTGCATTACTGTCGATAAAAAAATTGATGAAGCCGGGGCCGGCAATATCAATTTTGCTGACCAGTTTGTCTTGCGGGAAAGCGGCAACAATCTTCTCGGCCAGTTGCCTGGGATTTGACTTCGCCTGTTTGGCCAGCATCATGGCCAGATTGGATGCAAAATCGCCATGTAGAGGATCCCGTGTACGCTCAATATTAATTTTGGGGGCAATATTTTGCGCCAACACCCCGTCTGTTTTCAGGTTGTTCAGGGCAGACTGCAATAAATCTTCCAGCTTTTCTTTCATGCGGCGTGAAGTGGAATCTACAAAACCGCCTATTATCGCTTAATCTGATGTGCGAAGAAAGTTTTAGAGGCTCACTCAGCCAAGTCCCGTTGTGAATAGATACCTTTTTTTTCGACAGTACGTTGTTAAAATGAACCTGCTGCCCATAACTTCAAAATTGCAAGTTCATAATTGCATTTCTGGGTAGTAGAACCCATATTATTTTTGTCATCACAGGAAAAAATGTCAATCAAAAGATCTACCTGGATAAAGCAACTACAGATGGCCCTTCTGCTCATGATGAAGGTGTATGATAATCGGTGCAAGGCTTAATATAAGTCCAGCGGATCAACATCCAGTGACCATTTGACCTGTTTTGACTGCTTTACCGAATTAATTTGGGGTACCAGCTGGTCAAGAAAAAAATGAAGTTGTTTACGTTGTTTGCTCTGAATTAATAGCTGGTAGCGAAATAGTCCGGCACGGCGAGTCATTGGTGCCGGCACCGGGCCTAAAATTTCGATTTCAGATTGGGCAAGCGAGCGTGAAATTTCAATCAGCTGTTGCAAAAAAGCATGCACAGTTTGTCCATTTAACCCCTGCGCTCTGAAAAGAGCCTGAAAGCCGTACGGAGGTAACTGCGTTAACTGGCGCTCTTGCAGGGCTTGTTGGCTAAATGCCTGATAGCCTTCATTCAGCAACGTCTGCAAGAGAGGGTGTTCCGGGTGACAGGTTTGCAGCAAAACCCGCCCCGGCTTTTGCGAGCGCCCTGCCCGACCGGCCACCTGAATGATGAGCTGTGCAAGCTTTTCCTGGCTGCGAAAATCAATACTGAACAGGCCGCTGTCAACATCGAGCAAAGCCACCAGAGTCACATCTGGAAAATGGTGGCCTTTGGCCAGCATCTGCGTACCGAGGATAATATCAGCATGTCCCTGGTTGATTTGTTGGAGCAAGTCTTCCAGGCTACCTTTGCGTTGGGTAGAGTCTTTATCCAGACGAACGACCTGTTTGTCTGGATACAGGTGGGTTAACACCTGCTCAATGCGTTCTGTACCCTGCCCGACCGGCTGCATAGCGGATTGTTCGCAGGATGGACATTGTTCTTGCATGCGCTGCTCTGTACCGCAATGATGACAGCGCAAACGTTGATCCTGAAAATGCATCACCAGATTGGCATCGCAGCGGGGACAACGGGAAACATGGCCACAACTGTGACACATTTGTACCGGCGCATAGCCACGACGGTTGATAAACAACAATACCTGCTCTTGTTTATCCAGGATGTTGTTAATTTCGTTTATCAACTGCTGCGACAGCCCGCTTTGCATTTTCCTGTTGCGGATATCCAGTAATTGCATTTTTGGCGCATTGGCCTCACCGGCGCGTTGGGTTAAGCGTAAATGCTGATAACGCTGGTGCTGTACATTATGCAGGCTTTCCAGGGAGGGTGTGGCTGAGCCCATCACGACCGGAATATTCAGATTGCGCGCTCTGACTATCGCCACATCCCGGGCAGAATAGCGAAAGCCTTCCTGTTGCTTGAACGAGCTGTCATGTTCTTCATCAAGGATAATCAGGCCGGGTTGCGACAGTGGGGTAAACAGGGCTGATCGCGTTCCCAGCATAATAGTGGCCTGATGTTGCTGCATTTGCAACCAGGCGCGAGTGCGTGCGCCGTCAGCCATGGCGGAATGGGAGCACACAATGGTGGTATCGAAACGTTGCCGGAAACGATTTTCCAGCTGCGGCGTCAAGGTGATTTCCGGCAGCAAAACCAAAACCTGACGGCCGGCCTGCAACACCCGGGCAATGATTTGCATATAGACTTCGGTTTTGCCGCTGCCGGTAATGCCTTCAAGTAAAAAAACGCGGAAACTGTCCAGTGTGTTACAGACTTCAGTAATGGCATCCTGCTGTTGCGAATTGGCGTGCAGGTGCGTTGTCGCGCTTGCTGGCGGTGTTGCATCATGACCATATAAAATGTCAACCAGCTGTTTGTCGCGCAGCCCTTTTAAAGCCGCTTGCCAGGCAGGGTTCCATTGTTTCAGTTGTTCAACGTTTACCGGATGCACCATTTGTTGCAGCCAGCCCAATAAGGCCTGTTGTTTGGGCGCGCGTTTAAGTTGTGCATCGGTAATTTGTCTGCCTTTATCAGTCAGGTGGAAGTGCTTTTCCTGCTGCAGGATGGCAGGTTTGCCCTTGCGCAGATTGACCGGAAACGCGGTCGCCATCACTTCACCCACCGGATGATGATAATAGCGGGCCGCCCACGCCAACAACTTCATTTCCTGGGCAGATAACAACGGGGTGTCATCCAGTATCGTCTCAATGGTTTTCAGTTTGCTGACCGTAATGTCACTGTCCGTAACCATTTCCATCAGGATGCCGGTGTGTT
>SPJL01021894.1_pt1 | contig 32959 bp, 27 predicted proteins | sample 3741751 | NCBI WGS metagenome assembly SPJL01 (sample SAMN10925998, study PRJNA522277) | cold seep metagenome | isolation source: Elba SIP-enriched marine methane seep metagenome, extraction at timepoint T3 | place: Italy: coast of Elba, Mediterranean Sea | reverse complement strand
TCGATGGGGTCCATGTGGACCGGCCCGCCGAGCGCGACGGCGCGCTTCACGTAGAACTCCGCGCCCTCCATCTCGTCTTCGGCGTGCTCGCAGAACTCGATCTTGGCTGCGCGCCACCACGGGCCGCGGAAGCTCTGGGCGTACGTGTAATAGGCCACCATCTTGCGGTACTTCGCAGAGATGACCTGCTTGAGCTTGTCGATGACCTGCTCGACGGGGACGGCGAACATCCCCTCGAGCTCGCCGGCCATGTCCGGCGGGTCCGTCCACTCGGCGAACTTCTTGATGCCGATGAAGAACTCGGCGGCGTCTTGAAGCGGGATCTCGGGGCGGAGCTTGTCGAAGGGATTCATCACACCTCCACGATGAGTGCGTAACCGTCAGCTGTCGGGGTGGTACTGAAGTCGATGAAGCGGGGAGCCGCCCCGTCCGGCGGGTTGTAGGGGACGTTGGTCGCCGTCCCGGCTCCGCCATCGGCACGCCAGCCGAACTTTCCGGCCGCGGTGCTCGTTGCGAGGTTGATGCTCACACCCGCGCTGGGAGTTGCTTCCTCGAGCTGCAGACAGTTGTCGATGAACCTGGCCTGGACAGCGGCGATGGCCGTCTCAATCTCCGAGATGACCTGCGCGAAGGTGAGGCCTTGGCCGGAAGCATCGGAGAAGGTGACGGTCACTGCTGCTGGTTGAACGAACACCAATGTCAGGCCGTCCAGCCCGGTGACTCTTCGGCCTGCAGGAGAAGCGCCGCCCAGCTGTGTCGAGGGAAGGGGTCCCGCCTTGATGCCTCCGCGCAGGAAGAGGCTCATGTCACGAATCTTGGAGAAGGTGTGCGTTACAAGGGGCATGATCAATACGACAGGTAGGAAGCGTTCACGGCCCACAGCTCGGAGTGGATTCCGACGTTGCTGGAGCCGAGGATGCCGTTGATGTTTTGCGCGACCTTCACGCGTTGAAGCCGCTGCTCAGTCCAAGACCGAAAGTACTGCAGCCAGTTCATGAGCAGTGGGGTCTTGTCGTTCACCCCTACGTTGATACCACCGTCGGAGTAGTTGATGTGGTTGCGTGTCTGGAGCAGCCCCACGCTCTCGATGAGCGCCTCAACCGTCATGCGGGTGAGGAGGCTCTGCTGGTTCTGCGCCAGCAGGTCATCGAGCGAGAGCGTACCGATGAAGGGCGGGGTGCCGTTGTAGTTCGACAAAGCATCCAGGACAGCCCACGCGATCATGCGGTCGGTGGACTCCTCTCCAGCGATGAGGCGGTTGAGCTCCTCGAAGTCGCGGAGATAGAGCCGGACCTGCTGCACGAAGGCACGCATGGTCGGGCTCATGCCCTGGACACCCTGAAGCGCCACCGGTTACTCCTCCGGGGGCGTGTAGCCGGCCTGCGCGAGACGAGTGGCGAGATCGGTCTTGTTCCCGTCGTCGGGGTCGACGCCGAGACTCGCGGCCACTCGTTCGAGCTCCTTGCGGGTGCCGCTCTCGTAGATGGCCTCGACGAGCTCGGCCGAAGGCTCTTCCGAACCCTCGGGGACACCAGAGGTGACGACCGCAGGGGTCTCGAGCTTCTGGCCCGCCGCTGCGCCGCCGACATGCTGCGGCTTGTGCTCGCCGACGTTCTGCTTGTCGTTGGCCGCGGAGTCGAGCGGCGGGTTGGGCTTGGGCTCCTCGGGAGCCGGCGGCTCGATGGGCTTGAGCGTCGAGAGGTCGACGCGCTGCCCGGCCATGTTGGTGACCTTGAGCTCGCCCCGAGCTTCGCGTTTCACGAGCTCGGGGAGCATGCGCCGGAGCGCGCGCTCAGCCACGGTTGCGGGCCTGCCGCGGAGGACACGAACCACGCCTCCCCCGAGCAGCAGCTTCTTTGGCGCACGCTGCGCCGATGATGCCGCACGCAAGTGTCGCGTCTCGACCGCGCGAGACATGTTGTGGATTTTGTAGGCGGTGGCTTGTGCCATGGTTCCTCCGATGAAGTTCTGGTCCTAGTACGAGAAAGGGCGCCGACGGCCAATCGGCGCCGGCGCCCATTCCGAGCCGACCAGGATCAGGACGACGATCAGAACTGGACGACCTGCGGGAACTTGAGTCCCTGCTCGACCCGGTTGTTGACCGCGCCCAGCTCGTCCTCTGCCGTCGGGATGAAGTTGGCCAGCAACGCCTGAGCGTTCGTCGTCGGATTGGCATCCGCCGAGTAGAGCTCGAGCTTGCGCACCGATGCGATGTTGAGCACGCCCATGCCGATGTCCTCCCAGGCCTGGAAGGTGATCATGTTCGCGATCTTGTCGATGTAGAACTTGGTGTTGTTCAGGATGTAGAACTTCCCGAAGAACTCCGGCTTGGTGAACACGTACACGTTGCCGGGACGGAGGATGTCCGTCTTGATCGTGCGGATGTACGCGCGACCCAGCAGGGTGTTGTACTTGTAGCCGTCGACCGTGGTCTCCGACTGGATGCGATCACCGTTGTCCTCGACCGTCCACTGCAGAATGTCATCCCAGTCGACCTCGGTCATCAGGATGCGCTCTGCGCGCAGGCGGTTGCCGTCGAGCAGCTTGAAGAGCTGAACGACGTCGACACGCTGAATGGGCTGAACCGTTGCCGTCTGCGTGGCAGCGACGCGGGCGAGCTCACCCTTGCGGATCGAGAACTCGACGGTGGTGCCCACGGTCGACGAGTCGAGCGCGGTCGGGGTTCCACCGTTGGCTTCGGTCTGCAAGGCCTGGCATGCCGCCTCGATGTGGAGCAAGAACTCGCGGTCCTCGATCTCCTGGATGTCCTTCACCGAGTTCTCTTCGATGACCTTGGTGATGGGCATCTCGTAGGCGAGCAGCTCTTGCTCGGTCTTCTGGAACATCTCGCTCGAGATGGTGAAGAAGCCGATCTCGGCTTTCTCACCACGGATGAAGCGAGCCGTGGGCTGACCGCGGAAGGTCAGGGCCATGGCTCGCGACTGCGGCTCGATGTCCACGATCTTGACCAGCGTGTCATGGTTGACTGAACGCTGGCAGTCCGTACGGGTCACCTGCTCGGGAGGAATGATCTTCCTCACGAAGCTGACCTCGCGCAGACGGTCCCGGATGTAGCTGCCACCATACTGGGCCAGCTTCTCCTTGCCTTCTGTCGTGTTGAGACGACTGTTGAAGAGGTCGTTCAGCACGCGCGGCGAAACACCACTCATTTCGTTGCTCCTTCCTGATCCTGGTATGCCTTGCGTCAGGAGCCCTTCTTAGAAGAGCATTCCTCCGCGCACCCTGAGTTTTCCACCGTTGTTCGCCGGCAGCCGTGTGACGTAGCCGACGATCGGGGTGACATCGGTCCCACCTGCCTGCGGGCCGCCGTCATGTCCGACGAGGCCCACATAGTTGCGGGTTCCGATGGTGATGGTCGCCACGGTGAGGGCGTCGCCCACTGCCGCGATGGCCGTGTTGCCGGAGCCGCCGATGTTGGCGGCCACGTCGTAGATGCGAGTGTCGTACTCCCAGAAGCCGCCCCAAAGGACGACGGTCCGACGCTCGCCGGTGGCGAGGACGTCGGAACGACCCCGCTCGTTCCAATGCGGGTAGGCCTGCTCGCCAGCGCCCAGGAGGTCACCAAGGGTGGTGACATCCGCGGCGCGAACGAGCTGACTGTTCGCATTGAGCTGCAACCACTCGCCGTCCACCAACGCGGTTGCGTCCTGCGGATCCGCAATCGTCTGGTCGGCGAGCGGGAAGTTCGCGCGGTGGATGGGAAGTGCATCCCTCACCGGCTCGAAGTTCACACGCGTGACGGTACTCATTGCTCAATAGCCTCCTGACTGCCTCGTCGGGTTATCCGACGTTCCCGACGAGATACGCCTCGAGGTCGGACATGGCGCCCGCACTCGAGACCTCGTCATTGTTGATGGAGAAGTGGTTGCCCATGTTGGGTGCGGCCATCTTGACCGCCTCCTGGATCACGGGAAGTTTTCCTTCGCTCGCGGCCTTCTCGAGGTCGTCCACGAGCTCGGGGAACTCTGTGTCGTGGCGGAGACCCTTCTCGTGCATCTCGGCTGCGACCTTCTCGCAGAGGAGGCGGGTCTCCACGCTGGCGAGCTTCTCTTTGAGCTCGGTGTTTTCCGCGATGGCAACGTCCCGCTCGGACGCCACCTTGCGAAGGGTCTGCCCCGCATCAGCGAGGACCTGAGCGATCTTCTCGTTCTCCGTCATCGGTCACATCCCCATGCTTGAGGCCGTGAAGCCGCTCTGACCGGAAGGCGTGCTGAGCCCCCCCATCTGCGACTTCTTTTCTTTCTTGTCGGCCCGAGCCTTCTTCTCCTCGGCCGCCTCCTTGGCGAGCTTGGAGAGGAGAGCCTGAGAGGCGGCCGTCTTGACCAGGTCCCGGCGGACCGACGAGATCTTCACGCCGGCTTGGCCCGTGTGATCGAGCGTCTTCTGCAGCACCTTGTCGGTGGCAGAAGTGAGGGCCGGCTCCTTGAGCACCTTGTTGACGTCACTCTTCGGGTCGGCCTTGGCCTGCCCCTTGGTGTAGTTGATGGCAGCATCGTTGCTCCCCACCATCGACTTCTGCTTGTTGACGTCACTGGGCTCGGACGGGACCTGCTCCTCCGAGGGGCTTGCGCCCTCCGGCGGAGTGGCGCCCGTCTGGGTCTTGCCAGAGCTGATGCTGGCGGGGTTGATGGCATCCTCAGCCTGCTTCGACAGGCCGAGGTGCATGAGGTTGCGCGCGAGCAGGTTGGCGCCGGCGGTCTTGGCGTCGCCAGTCTGGCCGTCCTGGTCGAGGTCGGTCCCCTTCGGGATCTTCTGCGCCTTGAGCGCCGGCGGGAGCTTCCCAGCGAGCTTGAGGCGCTCGAGGTTCTTCTGCACGAGCTTGACCTGGCTGGTCTTCTCGTTGCTCATCGGGTCGACGGGCTGCTCGGGGTGCTGCATCTCGTCGTTGGTCTGCAGGGCGTTGGACGGATCCTTGGCGACACCCGACGACTGCATCGGCGGCTTCGTCGGGATCTGCGTGTTGGCCTGCCCGGTGTCGTTGGTGTCGATGTTGTCCTCGTTCGAGGTGGCTTCCATCACCTCGAGCGCGCCCGGCCCAGTGCCCGGCTTGAGCGACGTGGTGCCCTCGGCCGCCTGCTTCGACAGGTAGTCGAGCGCGCCGGCGAGCTTGTCGATGTACTCCGTCGGGACAACGTCGGGAGTGTCAGCGGAGGCCTGCTTGGTGACCTCGGCCGGCGCGCCCTGGCCGACGTTCTCCTGCTGGAACATCGCCTCGGCGGTGATGTCCACCTGGTTCGCCGTACCTTCCATCGCCTCTTTGACCAAGGCGTGAAGACTGGGGCGTCGCATCATCGTAGTCGTCATCGAATACTTCTCCTGGTGCGCCACCTTAGCTGGCAGAAACTCCAAGCCTCGTGGTCTTTGGGACTTTTGGGTGATGGTCCCGGCGTCGGGTGATGGAGGGGTCCCGGTGTTCACCCGCGAATACGTCTGTCGAGGTTGCGTCCCCACGGGGCCCTTGCGGCCGGGGGGCGGCTTGTTGGCGACGGTGGGCGGAGGAATGGGTTGAGTAGTGGCCTCGCCCTTCTGCGGATCGGGCGTCGCCGAACCGATCGCTGCGGAGAGCTTCTTCCATGAGACCACTACCCATCACCCTTACGTCCTGCGGCTCAGCCGCCGAAGACCTCGTCCCAGTTGACCGGAACGCCCGCCGCCTCGAGGTACTCGAGCCCGCGAACGTGAATGGCCTGGTCGTCCGTCTGAACGGCCGCGATCTTCTCGCTCTCATCGAGACCGAGAGTGTAGACCGCGTTGACCCGGTTGAAGACCTCGTCGGCGTCGTAGCCGTTTTCGGAGGCGAGCTTGATGCCGTAGTTGGCTGCGAGCTCTTCGAAGGCCTGCGCCGAGCTCTCCTTCTTCTTGCCTGCCAGGTAGCCGGCCAGACCACCGGCCGCGGCACCCGCCGCACCAGCGCCAGCCTTGCCGCCGTGCGCCTTGGCCATGCCCTTCAGGCCCTTCTTGGCCTGGCCCTTGAGCAGGTTTCGCGCCTGCTTCCCGGTAGCACCCTTCTTGGCCGCACGGCGCATCAGGGTCTTGGTGCCCGTCCGCATGACGCCGAGCGCCTGCGTCCCGCCGGCCGCTGCCTTCTCGATGGCGTCGCGCTCTTGCACGAAGGAGTGCGCCATGACGCGACCCATGAAGTCAGCCTCGGCGAACTTCTCCTGGAAGGCGCGCTTCTCCTGAAGATAATGCGCCGCGGACTCCTTCTTCTTGTCCTCGTCCTCGTCGTCCTCGTCGTCCTCGTCCTTGTCCTCTTCCATCGCCGTCTTGGCGAACTGAGGGTAGGTCTCGGCGTAGAGGGAGTCGATCTCCTCGTTGGACATCGTGCTCAGATCGATACCGTGCTGCGCAGCGAGCTTGGCGAACTCCTCGACGCTGGCCTGCTTGGCCAGGTCTTCCTCGACAGGCTGCTCCCCGAGGGTGTTGTAGTAGTTCGCGAGTTCGGTGTTCATGCTCATGAGTGGAGTCTCCTGATTGGAATCGTTGTCTCTTCGATCACGTGTTCCTCGAGGGGAGTCCCCTCTCCACGCCGGCGTTTGCCCGAGATGAATTTTTTACCATCGCCGCCGCTGTATACGAAGACGAGGGCAGCTCGTTCTTGAACGCCCCATCAAGATACTCGTACGACAAGCGGGTGAAGAGTTCACCCGGCTCAGCGTTGGCGAGCTTGTGGAGCTCCGCCTCGTGAGGGAGAGCTGCACGCTCGATGAGGTTCTGTGTACTAGCCACGACGTTCATTACACCACGGCGATAGCCGCTATATGCAGACCCCATCTTACGAAGCAGATCAGAAGAAAGGGAAGAAGCTCCGGGCACTTCCGCCTTGGGCTTGCCGGAAACGAGGATGACCCGCCGCTCGATGAATGGCCCCAGCGCTGAGCGCATGGACATCATCGGGAGAAGAAGCCGCGCCAACGCGGGCATGAAGTCCCCTTCTCCCATGTCCATGTCGTCGAGCTCGTCAGAGGAACCAGTGCGCTGCGTGCGGAGAGAAGAAGCACGCGCAAACTCGCGCGGACGAAGCACCATTCCGAGCCCCGTTGTCGTTGCCAGCGCGTTCTTCAGAGGAACCGTCGCAAGAGCTCGCAGCATCTTGTCAGGGAGGTCCGGTTCGCAGCGAGTGAGCAGCGGAACGGCCTTCCCGGCGAACTGCGAGGGCACTACTTCCTTCTCGATCTCGCTCTTCTTCTCGGCAGCGCGCTTCAGGAAAGCCCGCTCCAGAAGGTGATCTTCGACGCTCGCGGTCTTCTCTCCCGGCTCGGCGACATCGTTCTCACGCAAGCCCATCTTCTCTGCGGTGAGAGCAGAAGAAGAAACGATCGGTAGTCCTGCGCGCTGGATGAAGATCATCACCTTCGCCGTCTTGTCGGCGCCGATGAAGACGAACGAGATGTCGAAGAAGCGAGGGAAGTCGTTCCACACGAAGACCTTCCGGCCATCCGGAAGGATCTGGTTCATCTGCTTCTTGCAGTACTCGCTGTAGTCGTTGCGCGTGATCGACACGCCACGGATGCCAGTGCCGTTCTTCTTCTTGAGCTTCTTGTGAAACTCGAGCACCGCCATACCGGGATGCTTGTGAACGTTCGGGCGGTAGGTCTGCAGCGCTTCCCGGTAGAGCTTCCAGTCGAGCGTGATGCTGCAGGTGTCGTAGGGAACCTTGCTGCCCATCGACACGTCGGGGAACTGCCCGAGCTTGAGCTTGTCCCAAACGGAAACGCCGCCGAAGCGGCAGCACTTGTCGCGATCGACGCGCACCACGAGCTCGACCCGCTTCATGTGGTCGTTCCACGTGGCGAGCTCGACTTCGCCGTAGGCGCGGCTCGGGTCCTTGTTCCGATGGTGGGCGTAGGGGTGGGCGTTGTAGAAGGTCGGGAACCCGTACGCCCAGCTCTTCGCCTTGGCCTTGTCGATGAGAGGGTTGCCGGTCCAGTCGTCCGGCTTGTGAATCAGCGAAGCCTCGGGGAAGTGGTCGCCGTTGATGTTGGACCCGAAGAACTCCCCGGCCCCCATCGCGTTGACGAGCACGTACTGCGCGTCCTTCCGCGGGCGCAGCGTGCTGATGTAGCGCAGCACCTCCGGAAGGAGTCCAGCGGATGCCGTCTTCTCGAAGACAGAATCCGCCGGCCCGAAGAGCGGTACGGCGGCCAGGCCGAACTCGCTCTCGGCGAGAAACGTACTGACCTTGATCATCGGCTAGCCGGAGTACTTGAGCGACTTGCCCAGGGGCAGATCGATGCTCAAGCCGCCCGGCCGCTGCGCCATGGGCTTGACCGTCTGCGCCACCGTGAGCCCGGCCGCGTCGGGGTTGGCCATCATCTTGCGCATGTACGCGCCGGCGACGACAGGGTCGCTCCCGTACTCGGGGTTCATCCGCCGCAGCGAGCTGTAGGCGGCGTTGAAGAACCGCGGATCCTGCTCTTGCTCGGACTGGAGGTCCTGATTGAGACTCATCATCTCCTTGAAGTCACGCTTCTTGGCGATGGAGTTCCTGATCTTCATGGCCGCGGCGCCGAGGCCGGCGACGCCCGCGCCGAGGGCCGCCTGGCCCAAGCCCTTGCCCACAGCCTCCGGGCCCACAGATCCCTTGAAGGCCTGCCATGCCTGCTGCATGAAGGCCTGCTTGGTCATCAACGCATCATCGAGTGGGTTCGACATCGTTCCTCCTACATCATCCCGCTGAGGCGTGCCTTGCGCATCTGCCCCTCTTGGGAATAGGGGAGGACCCGAGCCTTGACTCCCCGGACAGCGCCGCCGGTCACCGGGTGGTACTTGAGGCGGTCGTACGCCTCGAGCCCAAGCCCTCCGGCAACGAGGTGAGGCATGATCTCCGTGGCCTTCCCGGCCACGCCGCCCGCCGTCTCTCCGACCGCTGCGGAGACGCCCTTTCGAACGTGGGGCGCAGCCTTACCGGCCGCTCCGCGAGCTGCCTGCCACACCTTCCCCACCGCCCCGCCACGGGCCTCCTTCTTCATCCCCTCCTTGAGGAACCAGTCGATGCGGTTGAACGCGCCACTGATCTCGTCACGCGTCGTGCGCACCTGCGCGAGCTTGTCGAGGCGACCGCAGAAGGCTGCAAAGGAACGAACGATGGGATGCCGTTGGTCGGCCATCCCGCTCGCCTGCTTGGTGAGCGAGTCGCCGATCTCGGTGCGGCTGTGGAAGACACCCTCCTTGAGCAGCCGGGGGCTGATGCGCTGGAAGGCGAGCTTCACGTACTCGGGGCCGGGGACGATCTCACCCCAGGCTTGGATGATGTGGCCGAGGGGGACGTCGTTCAGCGCGGCCTGCTTCACCTGGTGGTACAGGTCGTCGCAGACGGTGAGAAACTCCACCTCGAGCCCGCTGAGCTCGGAGTTGAGGTGATCGCGGGCGCCGGCGAGCTTGTCCCGCATGGCCGTCGCTTCGTTCCAGGGGTCGGCGAAGGGGATCGGCCGCTCCTGAACGTCGAAGGCGGCACGCAGCTCACGGTCCGCCGGGTTGATCGCGCTGGCCACCTTGTCGAGGCCGAGGCGCTCGCGGTTCCGTTGCGCGGTCTTCTTGAAGTCCGGCGGCGGCTGGTTGTAGTCGCTGACGCCGGTGTCGAAGACGGTGCCGCCTCCGCCGTCGTTGAGGTCCTTGAGGATCTCCGACGGGTTCGCCGGTCCACCATGGAAGTGGATGTACTTGTGGTCGGAGCCTTCCTTCCGGAACTCCTGCAAGTACGCGTCCGTGTTGGCGAACTCCACAACGCGCTTGACCTGCTCGGGGGACAGCCCTGCCTCTTTCACCGTCTCGACGACGGCGTCGCTGAGGGTGTCACATGACCCGGACAAGTACTTGCGCGCCGCATGCTTCCCCATCACCTCGAGCTCCTGTCCCGAGACCTTGCGTGCATGCTGCTGTTGGAGAAGTGTCTGCGACGGCAATTCGTGCATCAGATACCCTTTCGGCTTCGCCCTAGAAGTAGCATGCTGTCTCAAGGCATGGGAAGTAAGCCCCTGGTTTCAATAGAGGAAGCGGCGGCCATCCTCGACACCTCCGTCGACAACCTTCGGCGGACTGTTCGGCGTCAGCTTTTGCGCCCCCACTACCCCAACGGCAGGGCCTGGAACAGCAAAGAGGTCTTCTTCCACATCGAGGAGATCAACGCCTTCGCCGAGGTTCGGGAGACCAAGCTCTCGCCGGAGAAGGTGGCGTCCTTCGCAGCTCGCGGCTACGCGGCAGCGCGGGCGCTCGAGCGGAGGGTGGAGATGCTCGAGCAGCTCATCGGCGCGCGGCATAGCCCGCTCCCCTGCGATGAGGAGTCGGTGATCGCGCTCTACCAGCGAGGCCTGGACGCGCTCGGTTTCACCCCGACGACCACGGTGGACATCCTCGAGTGGGCCGAGATCTTCATCGCTATGGGCGAGGAGTTCTTCGAAGCCCTCGAGGTCTTCACCGACGACGGCGGCGCCTGGAACGTCTTCTACCAAGTCACCCGAGACGTCGTGGAGAAGACCCCGCACGACGAGCTCTACGCTGACTGGGAGCTCGAGGCTGCCTACCGCTACTTCGAGGCCGGGCGGAAGCACTTCCTCCGAGTGGCGTACTTCCACGTCCGGAACCGCTTCGGTGTGCGCACTGCCAACCGCGTCTTCGAGGAACGTCCCAACGACTTCCACGAGGAGATCCTGACCATCATCAACGCCGCCGGCGACTAGCCCTGGTCCACGGGACCCCGGTAGCCGCGCTGCTGGATGCCGTCCTTCTCCTGCACCGGAGCGATGATGTCGGGGCGGGGAATGAGAATCATGCTGCCGAGCCAGCAGTAGAGGATGGAGTGGAAGGCGTCGTCCGGCTTGTCGATGGAGTGCTTGTACTGAATCTTCCGCAGCGACTTGTTGTACTCGCTGTAGATGTTGAGACAGTCCTGGGCGTACGGCTCTTTGAACTCTTCCCAGTTCGGGAACTCAATGACTCTCCGGCCCTGATCAACACGCTTGATGGCGTTGAAGACATCGCTCATCACCTCGGTGCGCGCCAGCTTCCACCGCCCGAGCTTCGGGTCGTAGGCCACCTTCTTGTTGAAGTTCGCCATGTACTGGAACTTCTGCAGACGCTTCGGCCCGATCTTGCGAACGAGGTGGTCGTTGCGGTCGTAGCCACCGCCGTAGTCCGCGCCCACCAGCTTCACGTTGAAGTACTTGATGAGCTCGTCGATGCGCGCCAGCTGACGAGGCGGGTCAACGTCTTCGCCTTCGAAGCGGTGGATGAAGAAGATGCGGAAGACCTGGTTGATGTAGGTCCCAAGCGAGATGACGGTGTAGCTGTGCTCCCCCGTCCCCCAGTCGATGCCGGCGAAGACGGGCTGACCGTAGGAGAGGTTCCGGTAGGTCTCGACATGAGTCTCGTGCATGCTCACGTCGGAGTTGCAGCAGTCCTTCATCTGGCCGCGCGTCAGCGGACGAAGGCCGGAGTCGTACGAGATGCCGAGGACCTCGTTGTAGAACTTGTCGCGGGGGTAGCGCTTGTAGTCGAGAAGGATCTCGGACCACGCCTTCCACGGCACCATGAGCTGCGGAATGCGGTAGCCCTCGAAGGGAGCTTCTTCGACCATCCGAGCCCACTGTGCGTCGGGGTGCATCGAGTTGATGAGCGTCCCGCAGCGCCCGCAGATGAGGCCCTTCTTCCCGATGTTCTTCTCACCGAGAACGTTCCAGAACCTCCCGCCTTCACCCCCCTTGCAGTCGTGGGGCACGACCCACTCGTTCTGCGTTGAGTGAGACGACCAGTAGGTCTCGATGTTGTTGTCGAGCGACTTCGGGGTGCCCGCGTAGATGTACTGCTTCCACATCTCCGGGGCGTGGGACAGACACTGCTCAATGACGGGGATGTTGTCGCTCAGGACGTCCTGAAACTCATCGATGGTGAGCATCCACGCCGGGATGCCTCGAGCACGGTCAGCGTTGAGGAACGCGTACCGCATCGTGATCTTCGAGCGGTTGATGAACTGCTTCTCGAGGATGTTGCTCGAGAGCATGCTCGTCGTGAAGCGGCGAAGAACCGGGCTGGTCTCCAGCGGATCCTTGATGCGGTCGTTGCTGAAGGTTGTCGTCTGTGTCGCCGACGGGCTGACGTACAGCACCTTGAACGACGGGACGAGGCTCATGTAGCAGATGGCCCGGTTGCCGAGGTACGTGGACTTCTCGACCTGGCGCGCGCACTTGAGGAGGATGCGACGCTGCGGCGTGTCGTAGATGCGCCGCATGTGGCGGCGGCCCTCGAAGCTGAACTTGTTGTAGCCGTTGCCCGTCTCACCGATGCCGTCGTCGGACGGCATGTAGAAGGCGAAGCCCGTGAACTGCGAGGGCCTGATCTTCGGCGGGATCTTCGGCAGGTCCTTCACCCGCTGCTGAAGGAAGATCGGGTCTTCGGAAACTTCACCTTCCGGCTGCCAGATGTTGTCTTCGTCGATGTGCCAGGTATCGTCGAACGGATCGAAGTCGCTGTGCTGGTCGAAGCGTACTGGCGCAGTATGTGTTGAAGCCCCTGCGAACATGTTCCCCCCGACCTACACCAACGACCTACACGAGATGTTGAAGCGTCTGTACGAAACGCTCAGCCGTGCAGGCGGGCACTTCAACGGAGAAGGAAGAACGTGGGAGGTCCCCGACGGTGACCGTGTTGCCATGCAGTTACGATTCTCGGTCCCGGCAAAAGTGAAGAAGAGCGTCAAGACGTTCATCAAGGAGTACGCGGCGCACAGCGGATGGGTCATCAGGGACCTCCGCTGGTACAAGTTCCGCGTAGAGTTCAGTTGCTTTCCTGCGGTGACCCGGCCTTCTTCTGAAGCTCCGCGTCCAACCGATCCAGGAACCCCTCCACGAATGCCTTCTTGTCCAACAGGTGCGAGTACCCCTGAGCCTTGAACCACCAGCTTCCGAGCTCGGCGGTGTACTTGGCAACAAGGCGGGGAACGTCCGCCTCGAAGTAATCTCGGGCAGTGGCATCGAGCTTGGCGGCGAACTTGTTGAGCCAGTAGTCCTGCCACGCTTCCGCAGCACGCGGCGAGTCTGTCTTGGCGTGCTTCGGCAAGAAGAACTGAACCTGAATGTCATCCCCGATGAGCGCCCACTTCGCCTTGAAGCTGTAGCGGTGGGAATCAGTGAAGTCGGGGATGCCGCCCGCACCGATGGCGATGTCTGGCTGCTTCGTCTTGGCGACTGCTTTGGCATCCTCTTCGGGGACTTCACCCAACACAACCTGGCGCTCTTGCTTGGCGATCGACATCACTTGACCTCTGTTGCTTCTGCTTCAATTGGCTCGAGACTCACCGTGTGAGCTCCCTCGAGCTCACCGATGTAGGGAACTGTTCCGTCGTCCGTTGCAAGACCAAGCTGTTGAAGGTCTCGCTGAAGCTCCATGTCCGGACTTCCCAGGTCCTCGATCATAGCGCTCATCTTCTCCGCCACGATGGCGTAATTCATTGCCTGCACGGCACCGTTCGGCCCGCCGGACATGGTCGACTGAAAGGACCGCACGGTTGCTGCGATGCGCGTGACGTTGGCCAGCTTCGCAAGGTCCAACTGCGAGGGCATCATCCCCATCCGCAGGCGGTTCATGAGCCCCGCCATCGGAACGATGGGGATGTCGACCATCATCCGGCGCGGGTCCTGGTACTGCGCTTTCTTCATCGCCGAGAGCTGCAGCTTGGTCTCGGGAATGAGCTCCATTCCATCGTCGCGGTAGCGCGGGTACTCGACCCGCATCTGGAGAAGAGCACGGAGCTCCGTGGAGTCTACGAGGGAGATGTTCCAGTAGAAGCTGCAGTAGCGCTTGATGGCACGCACCGTCGTTGTGAGGCCAATGCCCCGAAGGCGGTGCGCGATGAGCGCCGGCGGGTCCTCCGCGATCACCATCGTCTCGATGAGCTCCTTGGCGCGGGGCTTCTCCAGGAGCTTCATCGCCGCTATCGAGGTCTCGTCCGGGTGGAAGAACCCCGCCAGCTTGTGCTTGTCGATCAGCCGTCTCGAGGGCGCGTGCATCCGGTCGTTCGGATAGAACGGGATGGGCTGCCGCATCCGACGACGCAAGCGCACCAAGTAGTCGTGCCCGATGTAATCGAGCTGCTGTCCACGGACGATGTCGCGGATGTTTTCATCGGAGTACTCGTCGGGATGAACCAACAAGTACTTGATGTAGAGTTCGCATGGGCTGCGACGGATCACAACCCTTCGTAATTACCCGGCTCCTGGCCGCCAGTCCAGCTTCAGCTCTGGAAGGCGATGACCTTGAGGCCCTCGATGGTCTCTTCTGTTGCCCTCACAGCGCGCTCGAGCGCCGAGCTCGGGATGTTCTTGATCCCGATGCGAGAAGCCAGAAGAAGTTCACACATCTTGGCCTGCGCGTCGTCGATGGTTGGGAGGTAGCTCACGAAGGTCATGAGGTTCTCGGGGTTGATGAACCCGAGCGAGAGTACCGTGTCGACCGCCGTCGGATCGGGGATGGCGGCGGCCTCTTTGAGCAGGTCCTTCCGCATGTTCGGCACGACCATCAACAGCGCCTTGGCGCGCTCCCGCGCCTCCTTGGTCTGCTCCTCGGCCGTCTTGATGAGCCGACCGATCCGCAGACGGACCGGTCGCGCGCCGTCCATCGAGTGCGCCAGCTTGGTGGTGCCGTAACCCTGCTCGATGCCAAGGCCCGCCAGGAGGAACATGGCGTCGTCGAGGTTCAGGAACTGGGTGTCCGAGCTCGCGAGCTTGCTGAGCGCCGGCCCACCGAAGCTGAAGGTCTGGCCGTCGGACCGGACCGAGATCCAGGCCATCGACTCCTTGACCTCCTCGGTGCTCTCCGGCGGAGCTTCCTCGACAGGAGCCTCGGCCGCCGGCTCGGGGAGCTCGCCCTCCGGGGCACCCTCGGCGCCGGCGAGCGCGACCTGCTCGGCTTGATCGAGCGGGAGCCAGAGCCAGTGCTCGGGGACGAGCAGGCGACCCTCCTCCATCGGCGTGAGCTCCTGGATGTTGGGCTGCACCGACACCTCGACGGGTCGGCCGTCGTAGGTTTCCCCAGTCATCACACTGGGTTGGTCGGGCATCTGGTGGGAACCGCCCAGGGTCAGGGGGATGGTGGCGCGCACGCCGTCCTGGTCCACAGTGTAGAAGGAGCCGTACCCGGAAGGCGGGCCGGAGGGGAGGGCTGCTCCCTCGCCGACGGGCTCGCCGAAGATCTCGTCCTGGATGGTGGCCTGGCTGCCGTTGGTGAACATCGCCAGGGGCAGGCTCTCGCCATCGGTGTCGATCAGGTTGGGGATGACCCAGCCCACGAGCTCGTTGCCCTCCTCGCTCTGCACCTTGTAGAGGCCGTCGTCCACGATGGGCGAAAGGGCGGCCTCGGCGCGCTTCTCCACGGCGGTCTCGCAGCCGTCGGCGATGGTCACACCACCGCTGGCGTCCACGGCGTAGGCCACCTTCTCACCGAAGCGCTCCACGAGCTCGCCGCGGTCGATGGCCTTCGTGAAGGTCCGCCAGTAGTTGTGGTTGGCCGTCTTCATCAGGTAGCCCGTCGGCTGCTTGGTGAGCTGGATGACGCTCGGCCGGATGGCGTAGGGCAGCGCTGCCGCCACCTTCTCCGTCCCCGGCGCCTCGGGCACCACCAACTTGCCGAGGGGCTCGAGGATGGCGCTGGCGTTCTTCTTCATCGCCGCCTGCAGGTTGTAGTCCTGCCCAATGCGATCCCACATCCGGTTGAGGTCGGAGTGGTTGATGGTCGGGAGGATGGCATCGAGCACGGATGCGGTCTTCTTCCCAAGAGAAGGGTGCGGCCCGCCCCACTTCTTGGCATCCCACTTCACTCCCGGTCCTCCGCCGCCTCGTTGAAGCGCGCTCTCGAAAGCCATGTTGTGCTCCAAGGCATCCGCCGAGCCGCCCCGAGAGTCCTTTGCAACCTGTGCCGCATAGCCGGGGTCGAGCTGATACTTCTTGGCGAGAGCGGCGACCTGCGCAGTAGCGGCTGCCGTCTTCTCCCCGAACCCTCCGTCTTTCAGTCGACGGAAGCCGGGGTCCTTCGCCTCGAGCGCCTCGACAAGGTAGTCCTCAAAGGCCGAGGCCTGCTTGGCCATGCCCATCTTGCCCATGCCCATCCCCGGCACGGTGACGCCACCACCGCCGAAGCCGTAGTTCTGTCGATAGGGCGGGTAGAGAGAGCCGATCATCGACTGGTCGCCGGGGGTCTGGCTGGTGACGTCGAAGAGCTGCGGGCGGAAGAGGGACTGACGCAGCCGGCTCTCGGTGAGAGGAACCACCTTCGAGTTGTCTGTCACGATGAGGTCGAAGGGGGAGAGCTTCCCGTCCTTGATGATGACGGGCACGCGCACGTTGCGGATGCCTGCGGCCGTCATCATCCGCGGGTCGGTTCCCATCTGCGTCTCGGACTGGTTGCTGATCTCCACGTGCCCGAAGCCGTACGCTCGCTCAGCGTCGACCTTCGTCATCACCACATGAGGCTTGAAGTCTGCGATGTAGGGGACCTGCTTGAAGAGCTCGTCGAGGACTTCTTTTGCCCAGGCGTTGGGGTCCTCGGGAAGGTCGACCTCCGCAGCGGTCTTCTCGAACTCGATGTGCGGTTGGATGAACAAAGGCTGCATGTGGTTCCTCAGACGGTGATTATCGCAGACAAGGCGGCAGATGCCGAAGGCTCGCTGGCCGCCAGAAGAACGCCATACCCCACCGTGTCCGTGGGCATCACACCTGACAGCGAGAAGCCATCGGCTGCGCCACCGCCAAGGATGGAAGCGATCTTGGTCCCGTTGGTGGCGAAGTCCTCACCGGAGAAGGCGATGGCCACGATGCCGGGGAGAGCCAGCTGCGCCGCGAACCCAGCGGCGGCCTTCACGGCACCGAGCTTGATCTCGAGAGCCACCTGGATGGCGATCTTGAGCAGCCCGATGCGCGCGGACAAGGCAGCAGCAAGAGCCACCGACGCGCTGAGCTCAGCGCTGAGGCTGATCTGGATGGGGGGAAGAGCCAGCGCGAGCTGGAGCGCGGCTTGAAGCTGACCCAGCGCAGCGATGGCTGCCTGGAGTGCGGCGAGCGGGTTGCCGATCTGCAGGGAGAGCGTCGCCTGCAGGGCGATCGAGGCGTTGAACTGCGCCGAGATCTCCGCCATGAACGGCCCGAGGCCGATGGCCAGGAGCGCGTCGAGCTGCGCCGAGAGCGGGTTGATGAGACCCACCGCGGCAGCGAGGCCGACGTTGAAGGTCCCCAGCGACCCGTCTTTGGAGGCCGTGATGGTCATAGCGCAGCACCAAGATAGGACACGGCCGCTACGAGCAGCGATGCGTCGTGCTTGAATTTCCCAATTCCTTGGTTGCAGTTCATGCAAAGAAGCCCGCGCACCTCACCAGACTGGGCACAGTGATCGACAGCCAGCTTCAGCACTTTCCCCCGCCTCGTTGCGGTCTCCGGCTGCTTGCAGATAGCGCAAACTTCTTCCTGCTCGGCAAGAAGTGCTTCGTAGTCTTCCAGCGTGATGCCGTAGGCAGACTTGAGCTTTTGACTCTGGACCTTCCGAGCATTCTTCGCACGGTAGCGTCTTTGTTTTGCTCGCGCGTTCGCCCTCTTCTTCTCAAGACGAACGGGATCGGCCATGAGCCGCTCGTGGTCACGCCGGTGCTGCTCCCGAGCCTTATCCGGATCACTGGACCGGTACTTCCGCTGTTTCTCGCGGTTGTACGTTCGGTAGGCATCTTCTTTCTCAGGGTCTCCCTTGACGTTTTCCCAACGAGGCATCTACCTAGTATACACCGGAAACTAAACCAAGATCGTTGGGTTACCGGTGGAGACTTGGCCAGAGAATATGGCCCCGGCGGTAATAGAACCCGGCCCGGCAGACGTCATGATGGGGATCGGTACGACGGTGACGATGTTGATCTGCGAGCCGACAGAAGCCACGGGCTTAGACCCGCCGTTGATCTTCACCACCCCGCCGTCCGTGGCGAGCTCGAGCGTGTCTCCGCCCTGAACACGGGCGACCTTCTCTGCTTGGATGACGAGGTTGCCATCCGTGAAGAGGTCGAGGTCTCCGTCGACACGAAGGCGCATGCGGTTCTTCACCCGAACGACCACCGACCCCTCGGCACGCATCATGGCGTTGCCGCCCCGGTCGATGAGCATCCGGAACTTGGTCACGTCTCTCGAGTCGATGCCGCTACCGAAGCCCCCGCCCCGAGAGTCGAAGCCACCAGGAGCCACGAGGAACTCCAGGTTGATCTTGTTGTCGGTGTTGACCCCCAACTGGTCCATGTCTGACTGCGCGCCGTCATCACCGGTCGGTTCGATCGCAGGGTTGTTCTCCTGTCCGATGGAGATGCGCACGTCGGCAAACTCATCGTTGGCAAACACGCGAAAGACCTGCCGGAAGCTGGTCTCAGGATTCTCTTCGGGAGAGCCGGGACGGATGCCCCAGTTGATGGACCCGGCCGTGTTGAAGTGGGCGTAGTTCTGGCTGATGTCGGTGACCAGATTCTGCAACGGGATGTAGATACGCTGCGCGAGCTCGGAGGAGCCGATCTGCAGAACCCCTCCACGATGCAGGATGCAGAAGTTCCCGTCACGCCCCTTGATGAAGATGTCGCCGAGCTTGGCCGTTGGGCGCCCGCCCTGGAACGTCGCGTCTGAAGTACTTCCCGCCTGACCGGCGCCGGCGGGCTGCTCATCGCTGATGGTGTCGGTCTGCGTCTCCATCGGCATGATGAACGCCAGCACGAACGGGGGAGGACCATCGCTGGGAATGCAGACCACGCACTTGCTTCCCACCTCCGGCAGGCAGTAGATGCCCTCGCCGACGTTCGGGTGCATGTAGGGGCTCGCCACCTGGATGTCGAAGAAGCGCTTCTGATCGAAGACGCTGGCGCAGTCGACCGTCCAGTTCACCAGGTTCACGTCGATGACGCGCGCCTCATGAATGAGTGCGCCAACGGCTCCTTCGGGCTGCGTCCACGATGTGCGGAACGCAGTCCGCTCCATCGGGAAGAACCCGGTGCCACCATCATCTACGTTCTTGAGGCCCATCAGTAAGAGTACTTCGGCAGCTTCTTCAACCTCGGAGCGCGGGGCAGCTTCTTCTTGACGACGCCGAACTCCGCGCCGTAGGCCGCTCCCGGAATGGGGTTGGTGCCGTGCAGGTTGGAATACGATCCCGTCGCTGCTGCGTCCACAACACTCTCGCGCAGGCGGTTGAAGTTGAGCTTCGCCAACCAGTCCTCTTGCACCGTGAGGGGGAGCATGTCGATCCCCTGAAGAACGGGAACGTGTTGAACCGGCTTCTTCCCCGACTTGGAGAGCTCACGGTTGCGCGCTTGAATCTGCGACCGCGGTTGGAACTCTCCCTTGAGCACATCGTTCTCATCGCCGGGGTCGACGACGCGGGTGAGGTTGCCCATCGCCTTGACCACCGTCTCGACATGCTGCCGACGAACACCGGACGTGCGGAAGATGCCGTGGAGCTCGTTGGTGAGATGGTTCTGCACCTTGTCCATCTTACGCGTCGCTTTGTAGAGGTCGTGCGGGTTGACAAAGGTGCGGTTGGGGTCGGAGAGCGGCTGGCCTGCTTGAACCTTCTGGCCCACCTTGAGGGTGCCCCACTTCGTTCCACCGTTGAGCTTCTGGAGATCCGGCACCGCCTCGGTGAGCCGCCGGCCGCCACGGTCGAGAGGAACGAAGTGCTCCTGTCCGCCGACGGTCACCCAGCTACCCGTCTTGTCGTGTCGAATCTTCTGGATGGTTCCCGACTTCATCGCCAGGGCAGCAGAGTCGGGGATCTTGCCGGGGAGCTCGGTGAGCTGGCGCACGCGCGTGAACTGTCCGAGCACGCCGCTCTTTCCTCCACCGCTAGCGACACCACCGGAGTGGAACGCCTTGAGCGTCAGCTGCATGGAGCGCTCGCCGAGTGACTGCGCGGCGAGGATGCCGAGGTTGGTCCCCTTGTCGTAGTGCCTGCCGTTCGGAGCCAGGCCGGCGCACTTCTGACAGAGGCCGGTGCCATGCTCGCACTTGAGCGGGCTGCGCACCATGACGTTGGCTCGAGGATCCGCTGAGCGGATCTTTGTGACGAGGTCGGGGGTGAGCGTCGTGCCCGCCTGGTAGGTCACGCCCTTCACCTTCAGGTCGGTGGCGAGCTGGCGGTCGTGGACGTCGTCGGACTTGATGTTGAGCGCGACACCACGCCCGGTATTGCAGTCGTCGCCGTTGACCTGCAGGTTCATCGTGGTGTTGATGAGCTGCTTCGAGAAGTAGCCAGGGTCCTGAACCGCCTGGACCTTCATCACCGAGCCCTTTCGAGCTCCATGCATCTGCGTCCAGTAGCCGGCGAGGTCGAGCCCCTCCGAGTAGGACTTGGTCACTGGCTGCGGGATGGTGCGGCCGGTCGAGTCCTGAAGGAGCATCGGGGCCAGCGCCATCTGTTGGTACTGGTCCGGCTTCGGCTTCACACCCGCTTTGAACATCTGAACGAGGTGGTTCTCGTCCGTCTCGATCTTCTTGTTGTGCGCCTTCCAGATCTGTTCGGTAGCCTTCGTCCACTCTTCGACGGCGCGCATGTCCTTCTGCTCCTGCGGAATCTTGGAGCGGTTGATCATGTCCACGCGTCGGCGGGTGGCTGCGATGACACGATCTCGGTTCTTCTTGTCCGGCTCGAAGTCCTTGAGCGACAACGTGTGCGTTCCGATGGGGAGGAACTTCACGCGGCCCTTCTCGGCGTCCTCGAGCTTCTCCGGCCCCTTCCGGGCGGGGTTGTGAACACGCACTGCGCCGTAGGAGGCGTCGTAACCGAGGTCCTTGAGGCGGTTGGCCGCGTCGGCGAAGTCGCCGGTGTGGTTCTTGGCCAGCTTCTCGTAGAGCGCCGGCAGCCCCTTCTTGTCGAGGACCATCTTCGGGTCGGTGAGCATCGACTTCTGCATCGACTTCGGAAGAGCTGCCGCGATCAACACGCGCCCCGCCGTTGTCTTGCCGACACCCTTCACCTGCACCGCTTCATCGATCTTGACCTTGCCAGACTCCACCGCCTTGATGGCATCGGCACCGCTGTTGAAGCGCTTCTTGCCCTCGCCCTGCATGCGGCTGAGCTTGAAGAGGCCGAGCGCGCTCTCGAGGGTCGGGACGTTGGTGACCCTCCCCGTCGCCTCGTTGAAGAGGTTGTTCGAGGGGAACATCTTCCGCGCCTCGCCCACAGCCTCGTCGGAGATGGGCACGTAGGCACTCATGGTGTCCCCATCGAAGTCGGCGTTGTAGCCGCTGGTGACGAGCGGGTGAATCTGGATGGCCTTGCCTGGCACGCGCCGCGCGTTGAACGCCTGGACGCTGTGCTTGTGGAGCGCCGGGTCACGCTTGAGCATGATGGGCCGCTCTTCCATCACGAGGTCGAGCGCCTTGATCACCTGCTTGTTCTTGGCAGCGCCCTTCTTGCCGAGAATCTTCTGCGCCTCGAGGGGGTGCTCCGCCACACCGATGTCGACCATCTTCTTCACGAGGAACGGACGGAAGAGCGTCAGGGCCTTCTTCTGCGGCAGCCCCACCTCATCGAGTCCCATCGCCGGCTCGGGGATGATGGTCGAACGCATGGTGAGGTCCTGGCGACGACTCATCAGCGTCTTCTGGAAGTAGCCGTTCTTGGGGGAGTTGCCTGAGATCTGAAGCAGCGCCCCCTTGTTCTTGTCCTCGCGGTCAGAGTAGTTGCTGCCGATACCGACGAGCGCCTTGAGCCCGTCGTACATCCCCGCCCGCGCATCCTTCTTGAACTCGTCGGGGAGCTGCTTCATGTTCGGGTGCTTCATCTGGTCGTTGATGGAGGCGAGCTCCTTGTACAGACCGTTGAGGTCGGCCCACCGCACGTTGACCTTCTTGCCCTGACTGGGGAGCACGGAAGCGGGGCGCATGGCCGGTGGGATGACGGGAACGACGCTGAGCGTGTACGCCTCCTTGGCAGAAACGCCGAGGTCCTTGAGGGTCCGCAGGTACTTCACCCGCTTGAGCGCCGCGTCGAGCTTCTGAGTGTTGGCGCCATGGGCGATGTCCTCGGTGGCCCGCACCTTGTCGAGCTGGCTCTTCGCTGCCTTGAGGTCTCGGTCGACGTCGATCTTCCCGAGCATGTGAGCCACCGCGGGCCCACCGGTGATCGAGCCGGCCGTACCGACCTCTACGAACTTGCCGGTTTTCGGGTCGATGGCCTTCTTGCTCTCGACCAGCGAGGAGAACTTCGGGCCGGTGATTCCCAGCACCTTCTGGATGGCGCCCTCGAACACTGGGTTCGGCATCGGCTCGGCGAGCTTGAAGTAGCTCCACTTCTTGCCGCCATGGCCGCCCGTGATCTTCGGATCGAAGAGCCCACCGCGGAAGGGTTTGGGCTCTCCGTTGTCGTCGAGCTCACTTCGCGTCAGGCCGGTGGGCTTGGGGAGCTCGCCGCCGCCGGAGCGCTTCGCCATCTCGAGGACCTGCTTGTCGGTCAGGGGCGACAACCGCATCTGGTTGCCCTTCTTCTCGACGTTGACACCGGCGACACGCAGCATGTCGGTGAACTTCTGGAAGGCAAACGTGCTCTTCGGCGGAGGCAAAGGGTCGCCTGTCTGGATGGCGTTCCACACCTCCTGGTGCTGCGACTGCCAGCGCTTGGAGTCGGGGGCCGGGTCGGGGCCCTCGCTCTTCCACGTCTGCATCTCCCGAACGTTGGCCGTCGCACCGTGCGCGAGCATCGTGTACATGCCGAGGTTGCCCATCGACTGGCCGCCCGTCTTGCCGCCGCTGGCCGGCATGAGGTTGAGGTCGTAACCCTCGAGGGGTGTGCCGGGGATGGCCATACCGCTACGCGCGCTCAGCTTCTTGTCGATCTGGTGGGTGAGCTTCAGCATCTGCTGCGGACCCATCAACGCCTTGCCCAAGCTCTTGCCCGTCTTCGGGTCGATGAGCTCCTCGGTGTCCTCGAGGCCGTGCTGCTTGAGCTCGGTCTGGACTTTCTTGAGGACGTCTTCCTCCTTGGCGAAGTTCTCGATGACGTAGGTCTTGCCCGTCTTCTTGGCGATCTTGGCCGCGGCCGTCTCGAGCACCTGACCCACGTCCATGCGTCCCGGCACACCGGAGGGGTTGAGCGCGACTTCGACGTGCTCGCCCTTCTTGTTGTGAGGCATCTCCTTGTCCGGAACGACCTTGGTGACGATGCCCTTGTTGCCGTGCCGGCCCGAGATCTTGTCACCCACCTGCATGGGCTCGATGGTGCGGACGTGGACGGCAACCTCGCCCTTCTTGTTCTTGTGGACGCCCACCACCTCACCCGGATGATCTGACTCCCACCGCAACGACACGTCGGTGTGCGCGCCGGAGGCGTTCTTTCGAATGGCGGCCACGCCGGTGCGGTCCTTGAGCTTGTAGGGCTTCGTCCCCAGCACGAGCGGGTCGCCGGTCTGCACGCGCTGACCGACCTGCACCACCCCGTCATCGCCAACCAGCTTGTACTGGTCCTTGGTGAAGGCCTCGGGGTGTTGGATGGAGAACTTCTTGGCGCTGGTCGTGGTGTCCTTGTCGACCGTCTTCGAGTTCTTGTGCAAGTGCACGCTAGAGAGCTTCTTGGCTGCGCTCTCGCTGATGACCACACCGTCCTCGAAGTTGTAGCCGCGGTACGGGAGGTAAGCGACGTTGAGGTTCGTGCCGAGCGCCAGCTTCCCGTCCTTGGTGAAGTTGGTGTCGGCGATGACCTGGTCCTTCTTGACCTTGTCGCCCTTCTTCACGGTCGGCGTGGAGTGAAGAACCGCCTTCGGATCGTTGAGCGGGAAGTTGTTGTAGATCTGCACCTCCCGCTTCTTGCCGTCCTTGCCCTTCACGATCACGGCGTCGTCCTTCACATCGACGACGGTTCCGTCGATGGGGGCTGCGTGCGCGGTGTTCCGGCCCAAGAACTCTTCGAAGGTCGTGAGTCCTGTCTTCTTCGCACCGGTTGCCACCTGCACGAGCGGCGCCTCCCGGTCCTTGAGGCTGATGGCCTGCTCGATGTGGTGCGTCGCGTACGAGGCCCGGTTGCCCGAGTTGTTCCCCATGAAGGGGATGAGATTCGAGGTCACGCTGAACAGCTGCGACGGGTGGCGCATGACATACTGCGCGTCCTTGAAGCTGCCCTCACGCATGTCGTTGCCTCGCGTGGAGAACTGCACCTTCTTGCCCACCGGCACCGGCTTGCCGTCCTTCCACTCGACCTGGTCGGGGAGCACAACGTTGGAGCCGAGGAACTTCTCCGGCGGCACGCGCTCCATCTTCCCGGTCTTGACGTTGTAGAGCGGCATCGTAGGCGTCTTGCCCTTCTTCCGCACAGCGATGGGGAGATGCAGCGTCACACCGGTCTTGTCGCTCTCCGGTGTGTGGAGCGGGTCGAGGTAGCCCAGGTGGCTGGGGTTGATGAGCTTGGCCTCGTCCACGATGGCCTGCGTGCTCTTGATGCCGCCGGGCCCCATGATGGTCGTACGCATCGAGGCGGCCACCATCTCGACAGGGTTGATCTGCTTGGCGGGGTTGGACGCGCTGTTCTTGGTGAACGTCGACTGGATAGGCGCGTTGAACGTGTCCGTCTTGACGATCTCCCGGATGTCTGTCGCCCGGTTGATCTTGCGCAGCATCTTGTTGCGGAGGCTCCGCTGCGTCTTCCAGTTCGTGAGCTTGTCGTGGGCGTAGTCGCCAACGCTCCGCAGGTCCTTGAAGATGAGCGAGTCGCGATCGTCTTCGGGGATGCTGCCCTGCTGAACGCCGAGCATCTTGGACGTCGCGCGGGTGAAGACATCACCATCCACGGCAGTGAAGCCCTTCCCGAGCGTGTGCTTGGTGGCGTCCGGCCGGAGCTCAGACTGCGTCAGCGTGTCGATGAGGTAGTTCTCCGCCTCCTCGAGGTTGCCCGGCGTCCGCTTGCGGTCTGCTTTGAAGAATCGCTGCAGCGCCGTCTTGTTGCCCCGCACCTTCTTGTTCGCCTCGAGGACGTCCTTGCCCCACTGACGTTCGAGCGTGTCGTCGTCGACGCCCATGACCTTCATGAGGGGATAGATGGGGATGGACTTCGAGCTCCCCCGGTCCATGTGGAAGACCTTGGACTCCGGATCGAAGGTGATGTCGAAGCTGCGCTTGTTGGGGACGTTGAACCGCGTCTCGAGCTCGCCGTTCTGCCGGCGGCGAGTGTAGACGCCTGGCTTCAGCTGCCACTGATTGTCGACCTGATACTCCTGGCCGTTGACGATGTAGCCGTAGCGCTTGGTCGCAAAGGGGATGTCCGCCACCTTCATCCGCTTGGAGGTCTTCTTCCCCGTGGCGTGATTGGTCATCTCGAACGTCGCGTAGACCGGCGCCGCCCAAGTCTTCCCCTTCACCTTGGCGTCGTGCTGTGCCCGGATGTCGTCAGCGTGAAGAGCTTCGTCGTTCACCTCGAGCTTCTTGAGCGCCAGCGTTTGCGTCCGACCCTCAACGGGAAAGTGCGTCTCGATCCCCGAGAGCACCTGGTTCTTGAGCTCCTCGAACGCGTCCTTGTGGCTGAGATGGGCCATGAGCCTCCTGATTCTACAGCACTAGCCGGCCTATCCCACCCAGCAAGCGACGACGTCCTTCGGGAATAAGAACTGTGGAGGACATCCAGTCCTCAAAGGAGAAAGAACCTTGGAAAACGAAAACACAACCGACAGTGGGGCTGCTCTCGAGCAGGACATCGACGACATCTACGGCGTCAAGGACGACGAAGAAGAAAGCGAGGACCCCGACCAGACCAAGAAGTCCGCGCCGACGACACAGAAGGCGGACGACGCGAAGTGTTCTGGCTAGCGTTTGCCGCCGGCATCCTCCAGGGTGTGGCGCTCTGGTTGTATGAGTTTCTTCATGCTCCTCAACCCCTACCGATTTCCAATCCAGGTCCTACCTGGCAGCCGCATACTCACTGAGACGCTTGGTCTGGTCGGGTCCTCTGTTGAGGACCCGGCCGAGGCCGGGCGGCTCTGGGTGATCACCAACCTTTACGGTCCTATTCACAGCCGGAAGCTCGGTGGGATCCGGGCAAAGCTACAGGACCAGAAGGGCTTCGTCACGTTCTGCAACCAGCGCGACCTCGAGATGCTGCTTGGGCTCGCCAGCCCCGGCAACCTCTGCATCTGGTTGGACGACGTGTACCCCGAGTGGGGCAGCCCTGACTTCTTCGGTCTCTGCGCCGACGATGACGACCTCCATGACGACCTCTACGACCGCGAGCTCGAGGTCCGAGCTTCCTGCGGGACGGGAGTGGTCATCCCCTACGGTTACGAGCTCACGCGGCGGGTTCATCTCGACCGCAAGTTCGACCACGAGGAGCTTCACATGATGCTTTACGACTGCGATCGACAAACGGGGTACGGCCCCGACCCGAGGATGCAGACGCTGTCCCATCGTTGGACGAGGGTTCAGCGAGAGAAAGTTCGATGGGCGCATCTGTAAGCGACGAGTGGGACCTCGATTCGCTCATCAACGCCAGCGACCACATCTGCGGCTACTGCGGCAAGGACATCCACACCGTCGAGGAGATCAAGCTCCTCCAGGTCGTCTACGCGACCGGACACCAGCATGCGGTGAACTTCCTTGCCGTGAGCGATGAGCGCGGCGAGTTCCAGTACACGCCCTACTTCTTCCACTTCATGTGTTGGGAGGAGATCACCGAGAGCCTTGAAGAGTTCTTGGACGAGAGAGAACCTGTGTTCGACGCCGCGGGACAAGGCACCTGCGAATGCACCGGCTGCACTGCAGACATCCGGTCCTGGGAAACGATGGGGCTCGTCAGCTTCGGCGAGCTCCGCCGCTCAAACCTCATGCCCAACGGCGAGTCGACCTTCTACTTCGATGAGTGCAACACCAAGCCCCACACGCTTTGCATCTCCTGTCTCAAGCTCATCAACGACGAGATCCTGGAGATGTGGAAGGGGCTCAACCACAACGGCGAATGCGCGCAGGGAACGCAGGCGCGCTGTTGGCGTGATGGCCGGTGCCGTTTTGGGTGTAGAAGACTCTGCGCCCCAACCCCCTTCGTTCCAGGAGAACTTCAACCGTAATGGCTACATCCACCTTTTCCATCGAAGACCTTCTCACCGTTGCCATGCTCACACCGCTTGGCGACCCAAGGAACCAAGCCACCATCTGGGGTGTGCCGATGAATCTCATCGGGCTGAGCGGCATCGGCAAGTCCGACCGCATCCGGTCCATCGGGAGAGCCGTCGGCCTCAACATCTACCCGGTCTATTGCACCACCAAGCAGCCCGAGGACTTCACCGGCGTTCCCGTTCCCCTGGGAGACGGCACCATCGCGCTGGAGTGCATCCTCCCCGCAGCACGCGCCTGCATCAACCAAGGGCGTGGGGGCATCTTCCTCGACGAGATCTCTGATGCACGGCCCACGGTGCAGGCCGCGCTGCACTCGTTCATCAACGACAGGCAGGTCGGGGACCACGTCCTCCCACCGAAAACCCGCATCCTGCTGGCCATGAACCCCGTCGACCACGCCACCGCTGGCTACGGCCTGTCGGCTGCCATGGCGAACCGCATGGGGCACGTCGAGTACAAGGCGCCGAGCTCCTACGAATGGGGTGAGTGGCTCTTCGGCCGCACAGCTCCTCCACTGCAAAACGTGGGCAACGGCGAGCAGGTTGTCACCGACAACTGGTTCGACCACTGGCCCATCATCCAGGGCCTCGGCTACGCCTTCATGCAGAAGAAGGGCGACCGAAGCACCGACAAGGAGGGCAACCCGGTGGAGGGCATCCTTCACCGACAGCCGCCAGCGGGAAGCGAGGAAGCCGGAGGTCCGTGGCCCAGCCACCGAACGTGGGCCTGGCTCCTCCATGCGATCACCGCCGTTCGCTGCCTGAAGGCTCCGAAGTCGCTCGAGCTCGCGTTCGCCAAGGCGCTCGTCGGCACAGGCGCCGCCAAAGAGTGGACGCAGTACGTCGCGAAGGCGGACCTGCCCGACCCCGCGAAGATGGTCAAGCAGGGCTGGCAGCCCACCAACCGCATCGACAAGAACCACGCGGCCCTCGGCTCACTGGTCTCCTACGTCGTGCACCGATCAACGAGAGAGGAGCAGGTGCGTGCGGCCATCGCCGCTTGGAAGATCCTGAACGGCTGCGTCCAGGCCGGCATCGCCGACATCACTCTGCGCCCCGCGCAAGACCTCGTCGACAACAAGCTCGCCCACGAAGGCCGCGTCCCCGCGGACCTGAAGCAGGCAGCAGAAGAGACGATCTACCAGCTCTCCATGAAAGGCTTCACGCAGTTCAGCGTGCGCAAACGCCCATGATTCCCCCCGAAGTACAGAAGCGCGCAGAGCAGCTTCTCCTCGAGAAGTTCGCTCTCGCTCGAGCTTGGCTCGACAACCACGCCGTCTACCTGGCCACCACCTACGAGTCGTTCATCGTCCACTTCGTGCCGGGGGTGAAGACGATGGGCGTCACGCGGGGGTACGTGCTCTACGCCGACCCCGTGTGGCTTCTCAGCGACCCGGACATCAACGGCTCGGACGGGCACGAGTACCTCGCCGCCGACCTCCTTCACGAGTGCGGCCACATCATGCGGGACATGGACCGCCTCGACGCCATCGCCAACTGGTTCATGGGCAAAGGCTTCGACAAGAAGACCGCACACGAGTGGGCCAACATCGCCGGCGACATGCCCATCAACCAGGACATCCTCGACCAAGGGTTGAAGATGCACAAATGGGTCATCACCCCCGACACCTTCGACTTCGATCACGGGCTCACGATGGAGGGCTACGCGCAGAAGCTCTTCGAGAACAAGAAGCAGGTCGAGGAGAAGCTCAACGGCAAGAGCGGTAAGGGCGGCAACGGCGACAAGAAAGGAGAGCAGGCCCAAGGCAAAGGCAGTGGCGGTGGCAAGGACGATGAGCAACGCAAGGGGCGCATCGGAGCTGGCTGCTGCGGCGGCATGGGCGGCAACCCCAACGAAGAGCTCGAGAAGACGCTCGACCAAACCGTCGGGCGTGACGAGTACGACCAGGAGCGCATCCAGTACGAAACCGCGGAGGCCATCAAGGAGTACCAAGCCGCCAACGGCATGGGCTCCACCCCTGGCTTCATCGTCGAGAAGCTTCCCCCACGAAGGAAGGAGAAGCCGAACATCAACTGGCAAAGGGAGTGCAAGTACCTCCTTCGCCGATGCACCGGTTCTGTCGTTCGTGGCGGGAGCGACTACTCGCTGCGACGTCCTTCCAAGCGCTCGATGATGCTCGGGGTTATCCGCCCTGGGCTCATTGACCAGAAGCCCGTCATCAGCATCAAGGTGGACTCTTCAGCTTCGATGGGGACCAAGCAACTCAACTCCGCCAAGGACGTTGTGTGCTCCGTACTCGAGCAACTGGGAATCGACCAGGTGTTGTTTCAGTGGGCAGACGTCGTCGCGCATGAGACACCGCAGCTCGTCAGCATCAAGGACATCCCCGTCCTCGATGCGGTGGGACGTGGAGGTACTTCTTTCGTGCAGCCACTCATGGAAGAAGCTGCACGTCGACCTCCTCCCGACCTGACGATCTACATCACCGACGGTGACGGCAGAGCACCGGATACGTGTCCCCCCGGACTCAAGGTGGTGTGGTGCATCGTCCCCACGCCCTACGGCCGGCGGCCCGCCGACTGGGGACACCTGGTGGTGTGCTCCAACGACCAGATGTTGAGGGCTCCGTACAAGCGTCCTACCTGAGCAAAAGTCCCGCAACTTCGGGCATAAGAATAGTAACGGGGAGAAGAACTACTTCTTCCCTTACTTCTTTTGGCCAAAAGAAAGGACACAACTATGCTCACAGTTCAGGACGCTCTTCAGAAGACCAACGGTTTCAACAGCTACGTCTACGAGCTCGACAGAATGCAGAACTGGTTCCGCACGCAGCGGGACCTCTTCGGCAGGCCGGTCCGAACCCCTATCGAGGAGAAGGATGTTCCCGAGTGTGTGAAGGCGCAATCCGCCATCAGCAGCACTCGGTTCGTCTACCACGACGGGTTCTTCAAGGTCCGCCCCTGCTACCAAGAGCTCGAGCTCCCCGAACCGCTTCTGGGGTTCCGCGAGCACATCAGGCAGCGAAGCCTCCGCCGTGAGGCAGAGTTCGAGCGCGAGCGCGCAGCGGCCGAACGCCGCCGTGCGGAGGAGGCACGTCGGAGTGCGGAGAGAGAACGCCGCCGAGCTCAAAGCGAGCGGCGCGCTCTCGCCACCAGCAGGCTCGGCAGCTTCGACTACTCGAGGACGGACGAGGCGCTCATCGCCGTCGGCGTCGGCACGCTCGTCGCCCTCGGCGTCGCGGTTGTCGTTGCCGCAGTTGCTGGAGAGGAGAAAAAGGGCTGACGCCCAGAGGCAGCACCCGCTGCCTCTTTTTAGCCCTAAACCATCGCGGCTTCACGCCGCGGCGGAAGCTGATCCGGGAGCGGACGCATGTCGACCTGCGGGCCCTGCTGCGGTTGGTCCGCGCCCATCATGCCGAGGAACTGCTCGACCAACTGCGCGAGCTCGGGGCTCTGCTGCGCGATGGCGGCCAAGGCCTGTTGCTGCTGGTCGGGAGGGAACTGCGCGACCTGTTGTGCGTAGCTCTGCGCCAGCTGGATGAGGTCGCCACCACCCTCGGTGCCGGGAGCTCCTTCCTGCCCCGGCTGGAGGCGTGAGCCCTCTCCCAGCGGGCTCTGCGCGCCCTGGGGTGCGGAGCCGGCCATCTCGCCCCCACCGCCCTGCTGAGCCTGCATGTCGGCCATGCCCGGCCCCATCATGCCTTCCGGCCCGCCCGGCTCGCCCGGAGCCACGGCGCCCTGCTGTGCCTCCATCTGGGCCTGCTGCGCCTTGGCCTGCATCTTCATCATGATGACCTGGCTCTCGCCCTGGATCTCCGCCATGGCCAGCTGCTGCTTCTTGGTGGACTGCAGACGCTTGTCCGTCTCGCGCACCATGATCTCGTCCTCTTCCTCCTGGTCGAGGTCGGCGTCGGACAGCAACGTGGTGTCGCTGACCTTCTGAGCCTGGTTGAGCTGGAAGAGGTAGGCCTTGCGCTGGAGGTCGTCGGCCATCTTGAACGGCTTGAAGCGGACGTTTACCTCCGGCCACTCCATGTAGTGGGCGATGGTCTTCATCATCCACTTCACCATGAGCCGCTGCCGGCCCACGAAGCTCATGAAGGCGTTCTCGAGCATGCGCATCGACACGTTGGTGCCGGCGTAGCTCAGGCCGCCCTGGAGGAACTCGCGAGGCACGCCCATGCCCATGATGATGTGCTCGGATAGGGCCTGCATCTCGTTGAAGAGCAAGAGCGCCTTGCCGTCGCCGCCGATGGACTGCTGACCCAGCGGCAGGGGCATGATGGGGATGTAGTTGTTGTCGAAGCGCCAGCGTGCGATCTCGGCGGCGACCTGGTCCCGCCAGTCGACGAGGTTGATGGTCGTGAACGGGTCGCTCGTTCCGCTCGCCGCCTGGGGGAACAGAACGCGCAACGGCACGATGTGCTCGATGAGGATGGCCTCCTGCGCCTTCTTCATGAGCTGGAGGTAGAACGTGTCCTTGAGCACCGGAAGGATGAGCGGGGTGCCCCATCCTCGGTCCTGCCACGCCAGCGTCGGCCGCTTGAGGTGGAAGAGCATCTGGGGGTTGAAGATCACGCCCTTCCGCTGCCGCAAAGCCTGAATGAAGATCTGCGGGATGGAAGAGACCGTGTCCTTCTTCCCGATGACGATGTCGTTTCGGAGCGGTCCGGGGATGGTGTAGAAGTACGTGCTCTTGCCGGTGATGTCGTTGTAGTCGATCTCGAGGTCTTCGACGTTCCACCTGATGGGTTTGATGCCCGTCGCGTTCTTGTAGTACTTGTCCTGCGCGATGGCCTCGCTCACCACGCCGCAGCGCGGGCACGCCAAGCGGAAGTCGTAATTGGTGAACGTCCAGTACTTCTTCGTCTTGTCGGCGCGCTCGGTCCAGCTGCAACCGCGGCAGGTGAGGTACTTCTGGAAGGGGAAGCTCAAGCTCACCACACCGTTGCCGTAGCAGTGGTAGTCGAGCCCCGTCTCCACCTGGAAGGAGCGCAGCTGCAGGTGGTCCTGCATGTACTCCGTCCACCGCTTCTTCACCTGGGGATCTTCATGGTCGATGATGATGTCGGTGATCGGGTACTCGCTCAGCTTGAACACCGTGGCGTTGATGAGCGGGTTCGTCAGGAAGTAGTACCGGCAGAAGCGGAAGAGCTGCTTGACCGTAGTCGGCAGGTACGTGTGTGCGATATCGAAGAACGGCGACGGGTAGTTGACACCCTGAACAGCCTGCCCGTTGACTCGACCACGCGTCGAGGCGAAGCGCAGCGCGCTGCCGGGATTGGCGCCGAAGCTGAATGCGCTACCCGTGAAACTCACTGCCTAACTCCTCTTCCTTGAACGGCCTTGTCGACCCCCTTGCCGGCCAACCCGCCAAGTGCTGAGGCACCCGCGCCGAGCGCGGTGATCCCCGCCAGGGGGATCGGGGCCAAACTGTACGCCAGCCCGCCCAAACTCTTGCCGACGCGCGCGCCGCGACCTTCTTCGCCCGGCTTGCTGGGTCGCGCCGCCTCGGAGGCGATGCCCGCGGCGGGCAGGCCGAACGTCAGCGCCTTGCCGCCGGCGCCCATGCTGTGCCACTGCTCCCCCACCCCCGTCTTGAGCGCCTGGAGGGAACCAACACGCTGTCCTGCCTTCGCGCCGCCAACGTACTTGCCGCGGCCGGCGAGCCCCTTGAGGTAGCCGGGTAGACTGGTGATGCCCATCTCCTCGGCCTCGGTGGCCACGTCGAGACCCTTCCGCGCGGCGCGCATCTCCTTGATGGCCTTGTCCCGCGCCTTGCCGGTCGTGCCCTTCAGACCGGCCGCCGCACCCTCGAGCCGCGCCATCGCCGGCGCGCTCCCGGCGCCCATCTGACGGATGGCCTCCACCTTGCCGAGGGCCTTGCCG
>SPJL01005618.1_pt1 | contig 33011 bp, 43 predicted proteins | sample 3741751 | NCBI WGS metagenome assembly SPJL01 (sample SAMN10925998, study PRJNA522277) | cold seep metagenome | isolation source: Elba SIP-enriched marine methane seep metagenome, extraction at timepoint T3 | place: Italy: coast of Elba, Mediterranean Sea | reverse complement strand
GTCGCAGGTTCAATTCCTGTGAAACACACAATTTGTCAAATGGAAACACGCTGTCCGGTGTGATACGAGAAGTGGCTTAATGCTGTCCGGCTTGCCGAAGACAGCGGCATGACGACCCAAAAGTCCGAGTGCTTTGCGGCTACTCCGCACCGTCGGCCCTAGCTAGGCAGGCGGGTACGAGGAATCGCGATCAGTATTGCAGACGCCAGATACGCTACTGGCACCCGTGAGGGGTATCAAAAGCAGTCATGGAGTTGGTCGGCTGCGTGCAGTCGAGGATAAGCGGGGAACCCATAATCCCGCAAAGGCAGCTCTGCGAAGCGTGTAATCTCAGCGTTTCAATTACTACATCGGCTCATGAAAACCCGCCGCGTTTACAGTCCAACGGCGTCGCGAAGCCCACGGACTCAGTCGTACCGATCAGGACGGTGTCGGGCTGAAGGGTGCAAACTTAGCCGACTCGATGTATTCTCCGAATCAGCCTCGCCGCTGTTCGGAGACAAAAAATGACCTATCACCGCACTGGCGGCAAGGGCGGCACGCGCAATTCCAAAGAGGGCCGCCACCCCACACCCCCGAATTTCAACAAGAAAACTGGCTCCACGACGCGCCGTAAAGGTAAGACCGTGAAGCACCACAATCCGGGTGCGCACAGCAAGTACTGATGACGGTTTTTATCGCCAGTCCCGGCTCGGGAGCGGGTCAGACGACGCTGCAAGGCGCGTACGACAACAGTTCCGGCGCTGATCCGCAGATATTACTCAACGCAACGCCGACGCCGATCTCGATTGAGGCCAGCGTCGCAGGCGCGGTGCTTGAGATACGCGATGTCGGCAACGCCAACACGATTTTCGAAGTTGACGCCGATCCTGACCTGATTATTGCTCGCTCCGGCGTCACCATCGAGGATGCGTTCACCAATGGCGGCGCGGCGAGCTATTTGACGTTTGCCGATACGTTCACCACGGGCGGCGGCTACCTCGGCGGCTGCATTCTCAGTAACGGCACCGTCACCTACGACAACTCGTTTTTCATCTGGGCGCTGTTGCAGGAGTCGAAGGTCTACAACGCGGCGGCCGGACCCGGTTTCGCGGCGTTCACGCTGTTCAATGCGCTGGCTGTCATCCAGAATCAGGGCAACTTCGATCTCGTACAGGCGCTAGTGCTGAACAACGGCGTGGCGCACTCGCGAACCAGTGCGGGTACGTCTACCGTTTCGCAGACAATCGGCCTGTCGGACTCGCCGTCATCCCGAGCAACGGTGTCCGGCGCGGTACTGACGCGCAGCATCGGCAGTATTGCTGTGAACAGCGGTCATACGTTTTCGACCGTGGCCGGATCGACCGTCAACTTAGGCACGGTCACTGGCTTACGTTGCATTCAGCCTGCCGTGGCCCTGTTCCAGCCGCAGGCAGGCACGGAAAACATCACCGCACGCTACGGACTGGACTGGGTCAATCACACCTTTGGTGGGGCCAGTGCTGTGCGCTCGGTCGTGCGGTCGGATCAGGCGTCCGGCGCAAATACCTACTTCCTCGATCACACTGGCACGGCCGAATCACGCCTCGGCGGACCGCTCAACTTTCCGAATGACTTTCCGAACGGCATCATTCGCATGGGAGCGGGTACTGACTTTTCGATGGGCTACATCGGCGCGGAAGACGAGCTGTACATGCAGATCGTCAATCCGTCCGTCACGCAATGGCGCTTTGCTTCGCCGGGAACCAATCGACTGCGGATCGAAAGTTCCAGCTTTTCGTTAAGCGAGATCAACCTGAACTATGACCGATTCAGTCTGGGCGCACAGGCAGGCGCGAACGGCAATCAGGTCGGCAACTTCGTAACGGGCGCTCGCACTCTCTCCGTCGCTGGTGACTGGGCTGACTTCCTGCTCACTCAGGGTGGCAATCTCACCGTCAGCGGCTTGGCGATGGGTCGCATCAGTGCGTGGGTAATCAACGGCGTCAGCTACGCCAACAGCACCGGATCGGTCGGCAACGCCGACACGCTCACCGTCGGCGGCTTCCCGACCAGCTCGCCCGGTGTCACGATCACCGAGCGGCAGTCGTTGAACGTCATCGGCGGCCGTTCGCGGCATCAGGCAGCGATGCAGTTCGACCCGATCAACCCGGCCGCCTTGAGTGCAGGCGATAACAATGACTGGGCCGGACTGCTTACAGGCTCCGCCAACAACGGAATGCGGCACTGGGCGCGTGTCACGCCGGATGGTGGCGGCACGAGCGTTATCACGGGCATTGACTCGACAGCGGCGCAGGACGGCGATACATTCAAGCTGACAAACATCGGCACGGTCAATTTGACCATCGGCCATCAGGATGCAGGCTCGGCAGCATCGAACCGTATTATCAGCCCGACCGTAGCTGACTACGTGTTGGCTGGCACCCAAAGCGTGGAACTTATCTGGGATGCGACAACGGATCGCTGGCGCATTCTTTACGGGAGTGGGACATGATCGAAGACGCCTATCAGGCAGGCATTGACGCAGTCGTTGCCGACAACACGCTCAACCGGGCTGGATTCGTTGACGCCATGCAGACCGTCATCACGGCGGGCCTCAGTAATGCCGAGGGCAACGCCTACGTCGATGCGCTAGCCGCCGAATTTCAACGGCTGGGGCAAATCAACAACCCGACGTACAATAATCTGCGCGGCAACATCATTGCCGACCCGGTGCTGCATCGCGAGCTGTACGATGCACTCGCCGTCGCACTCAACGCGCTGCCCGAGGCCGCGCCCGTAATCACGGCGGCCAGTCTGACCACGTTGCGCGACGAACGCGACAACGCCGACGCCGCTATCACACGCCTCGATGACCTGATCGCGGCCGAGCCACCCGGCACGGTCGGGAGACTGGTCAAAGAGATATTCCGCAACGGCAAGCAGTTGTTGCGGCAACACAAGGAAACCCTACGCGACCAAATTCGCGGTATCACGGGTGATCCTGACTCATAGGAGCCTCGCCAATGGCTGAAAACCAGAAGAAAATCGAAGACATCGCCAAGCAGCAGCAGGAATTGCCTGCCATGAATGCTTTTGTCGTTCCAGCACCGCTGTTCATGCAGATGGTCGAACTGATCCGTGGTAACGCGACGCATCGCGACGCGCAGCCAATCATGGATCAGGTCAGCCAGTTGCAGCCGCAGCAGGTGCGTGTCGCACCGGGATAAAACATGACCGACATTGTCATCCAGACCAAGAGCGGCGGCGTTGCCGTCAATGGCTTAACCGACGATCCTGAAATCACGATTTTGAGGCTCGACACGGACGCCGTTGTCGTGAACGCCGCTGCGATGACCGATCAGGCGGTGGGCGGGCTGTACAAGTTCGCTTTTACCCCTGTCGCGGGCTTGCAGTACAGCTTTTTCATCGACGCTGACCCGAACGCGACTGATCAGGTGGATGACAGAAACTATTTCGGCGCGCTCGACAACGAGCAGAACGATCAATGGCGGGATCGAGGACTCGACCCGGCCAATCCGAAGACCGTTGACGACAACGGCGTACCGGATGACGAAGACATCGACGAGGATGTTCCGGCAGGCACGAATGACCCGTTGATCCACAAGGATACGGTCACTGTCGGCAACGTCACGACGATAACGAGGACGTAGCGTGTGGGGCGGCCGAGCAGAATTGGCATCGCGACTGGCGGCTACCGGACTGGCAGCAGCAGTCCGGGCAAGATTTGCATTGCGACGGACGGCTACCGCTGTCCTGAAGCAGCGCCGCCGATCACAGACCCGAGCTTGCTCGGTGGCGGACACGGTAACGTCATTTTTCAGCCTCGACCGCGTGTCGAGGAACCGTCGGACCTGACCGACGAACAGCTAGCGTTGATCGCCGTGGCGGTCATCGAGGAATTGTACGAATGAGAACGAGAGCATGGGACATCCGACTATTCATAGTGTTGTTGCTCGTCGTGTTCGCCGTAAATGCGTACGCCAGCGGCGACGACATTCGTGTGACCCAGTCGAACGACATGAACAATCAGACGGCAGGCGATCTCAACCTTGAAGGATCGTCATATTCCGGTGGTGATGCGTTTGCTTTTGCTCACGCTCTTGGTGATGTGGATATTAATGATTGCTTGGCCTCTACTCAGTGGGGAACCATAATTGTCAGCCGCCAGAAGGTGGTACTGAACATGTGGTGCGCGGCTGAAGTTTACGACGCCAAAGGCATGTACCAGATGGCCGCCATCATGCGGTGCAACCTCGACGAAATTCTTAACGAGTTCGACAACGAGGCGGATTGCGAACGCGCGAACTTGTACACGCCGCCGCCAACACCGATTCCACTCGATGACACGCCGGAACCGTCGGTCTTCGAAGAATTATACGAACAGGAACAAATGCACGACGAGCAACTAGCGCAACTGCTTGATCGTGTCGAACAGATCGAACAAAGACCCGAGCCTCGCCCACGGCCACCACAAACTGTTATTCAGCAGCAGGAATACATTGACGATGATAAGCGGGAACGCTTACGGCAATTGCTAGACGAGGACGAGGAATGAAAAAATTTATCGCGGACAACGGCGGTATTCTGACCGTCGTTGGCGGCGCTGTGATTCTGCTCGGCCTGTATGCTGAGTGGCGGATAGCGTCCAACGTCGGCGCGGTGCTGGAAGCCGAAAACCTTGCGTCAGCGTCCGCTGTCGCGACACTCAAGGAAGACCTGTCCGACGATATCGACGACCTTGAAGGTGACATCGACAACCTCGACGGCAAGATCGACCAAGTCATCGGCATTTTGCTTGAGGAAGACTGATGAAACTCGCATTCGACATTGCACAACGCTTCAGCGGCATCGAGGAAATGGAAGGCAAGGTGGACAACCCGGCCATCATGGCGATGCTGAAACTCGACAACTCGTGGCCGGAGAACGACGAAGTGCCGTGGTGCAGCGCGTTCGTCAACTACATTGCGTGGTTGCTACGACTGCCCCGGTCAAAGAGTTTGAGAGCACGCTCGTGGCTGGAAATCGGCACTCCGATCCTGCTTTCCGACGCTCAAGTGGGTGACATCGTCATTTTCAATCGCGGCGGACCGCCGGACCCGACCATCATCAAAGCGCCCGGCCATGTCGGTTTTTACGCGGGTTTCCAGAATCCTGACGGCGGCCTCGGCACAGGTTTTGTTGAAGTGTTGGGCGGCAATCAAAGCAACACCGTGAAGATTTCACGATACCCTGAACTAGAACTGCTCGGCGTGCGGAGGCTGGTCTGATGCTTAGTGATCTAATCAAAGGCGCACTCGGTCCGATCATGGACGGCGTGCTGCGGTTCATCCCAGACAAAAACGAGCGAGCGAGAGCGAAGGAACAATTCGAAGGTCAGATGCTTAACGCGATGACTTCGCTCGTCGAAGGCCAGCTTGAAATTAACAAAGAGCAGGCCAAGCACTCAAGCGTGTTCGTCGCCGGAGCGCGACCGTTCATTATGTGGGTGTGCGGCTTCGCCTTGCTGTGGCAATTCCTGTTGGAGCCGATGGCGACATGGTCGTTACTGGCGTTTGGTTCCGGCGAAGTGCCGCCGTTCCCCGAACTCGACATTGGTCCGTTGATGACGCTGTTGCTCGGTATGCTGGGCCTCGGTGGGCTGCGGACTTATGAAAAACGCCTCGGCGTTGCTCGCGAATCCATAAAGAAACCAAAGGACTAGAACGATGGCTAAAAAAGAACACGCACCCCACACACCACGCAGCCCGTACGAGCCGACGCAAGACGAAGGTCCGCGCGCCCGGTTCAGTCGTGGTGGCAATCCGTACGAAGATCAGGCTGCCGCTGGCGAGCCTGCCGCCGAGGAAAAGCCGAAGGCCAAGAAAAAGGCCAAGAAAAAGGCTAAGAAAAAGACTGACTGATGGGCAACAAGCTCTCACTGTCGATCCCTGCCCCGACGACGTTTCGGTCGCCCGAAAACACGCGTATGCGTGTTCACGGCAACACCAAGTTCGATGCCAAAAAGGCCCGGCTGATTTGCGAACGCCTGATGCTGGGCGAGTCGATGGTCAAAATCTGCAACGATCCCCGGATGCCGAATCGCCGTACGGTCATTCGCTGGCTGGCCGATCCGCGCCGGGTGGACTTCCGCGAAATGTACTACTTCGCTCGCCGCGTGGCGGTCGAAACGTACGTTGACGAGATCATCGAGATCGCCGACGACAACTCCGGCGACTGGGAATTTACCTACGACAAAGACGGCGAGATTAACGGCATCAAGGCCGACAACGAAGCCATCCAGCGCAGTCGTGTTCGCATCGACACGCGCAAGTGGCTGGCGGCCAAGCTCGTACCGCGTATCTACGGTGACAACACGCAGGTCGAGCTGGGCGTCACTGGCGACTTGGCCGAGCTGTTGAAGGCGGCGACCAATCACGACTCCGGCCTGCCGCCGCCAATCGAAGGCGAGTCAAGTGAGCAGTAACGACTTCACCAAAGGCTGTCTCGCGGCGGTGCTGACGATAGCGTTACTGATCGCTCTGGCTGCGTTTGTCTGGATGGTCATTGGAGGACCGCGACTGTGACTGAGGCGTTCATGCAGGTGCGATTAGCCGACCCGTGGTGGCGGCTCAACAACCTGTACAAGATCAAGGATAAGAGCGGCAACGTCATCACGTTCAAACCGAACTGGGCGCAGGAAGCACTCTACAAGGAAATGCACTACCTCGACATCATCCTGAAAGCACGCCAGCTCGGGATGACGACATTCATTCAGATTTTCATGCTCGACCGTTGCCTGTTCAACGACAATCAGAACGCGGGCGTCGTAGCGCACAACAAGGAAGATGCGGAGGCGTTTTTCGCCGACAAAATCAAGTTCGCGTATGACAATCTACCGGATGATCTCAAGCAACTCAGGAAGGCCACGAGCGATACAACTCGCTCGTTGCGGTTCAACAATGGATCGCACATTCGGGTGGGTACATCCATGCGCTCCGGCACATACCAGTACATCCACATTTCCGAGTTCGGGAAGATGTGCGCCAAGTACCCCGAAAAAGCGCAGGAAGTCATCACCGGAACGCTCAACACGGTAGCGCCCGGCCAGATGGTTTTCATCGAGTCAACGGCGGAAGGCCCGTTCGGCGAGTTCTACGATCTCTGCCGCAGCTCACAGGACATGACAAAGGCGGTGGAGAACGAGCAGACCGAGTTCACACCGATGGACTACAAGTTTTTCTTTTTCCCGTGGTGGAAGCATCCAGATTACGTTCTGGACATGAAGGTCGATATTCCCGAAAAGATGATGCTCTACTTCCAAGAGCTGAAGACGGAACACGGCATCGAGCTACGCCCGGAGCAGAAGTTCTGGTACGTCAAGAAACAGGCCGAGCAGGGCGACATGATGAAACAAGAGTTTCCGTCGGTCTGGACGGAAGCCTTCGAACGCTCGACCGAAGTGTCGATCTACGGCCAGTCGCTACGCAAGGCGCGCGACGAGAAACGCATCATGCAACTGCCGCTTATGAAGGGCAAACCCGTGCATACGTTCTGGGACTTGGGCCGCAACGACTCGACGGCTATCTGGTTCATGCAGGAAGACGGCCCGTGGTTCAATTTCGTCTACTACATGGAAGGGCGACTCAAATACATCGGCGACTACGCCGCCGATCTAATAGAGATCAAGGAAGACCTGAAGATTTTTTACGGCACGCATTTCCTGCCGCACGATGCTGACGTTACCGACTTGTCAGCCGTCGGCGGGCGCAGCCGTCGCATGATTCTCAACGAGGCAGGTGTCTCACCGATCACCGTCGTACCGCGCTGCAAAGTGCTGAACGACGCTATCGAGCTGACACGACGCATGTTCGATAAGTGCCGCTTCGACGAGGAAGGCTGCGAACAAGGCTTGCGCGGATTGGCCGCCTACGAGTGGGCATGGGACGATCTTCACAAGGTCGCCCGCAAGACGCCCGCACCCGGCTGGCCGAACCATCCGGCTGATGCGTTCCGCCAATGCGCGCAAGGTTTTCGCGGTGCAGGTAACAGCTTCGCCGACCAGCAGGCCCGGTTCGGAATGGACGGAACGGGCGGACGCAAGTATGCTCGGGCGAAACTGAAGCCTCGCCACGGCACTTTGACTAATCCAGACACGGAACATGTGGTTTAAGCTATGGGTACACGAGGCGGTCAATACAATTCAGGCATGGGAACGACAGGCGGCTCGGCAAACCGAGGCACGCAGTCGTCTACGCAGCGTGGCGGCGGCCACACCCGGCGTGACACTGGCATAACTGATCGCTCTGGCAAAGTTGCCGAGCGACAGGAAATGTCCGAAGCACAGATCGTCGGCTTCCTCGGCCGCAAAATCTGGCAGGCCATGAACGACGAGGACGGCGATCTATCGCAGGTCCGGCAAGAAAACTTCAACTATTTTATCGGCGATGAGTACGGCGATGAGCGTGCGGGCTATTCCAAGTTCGTCACCCGCGAAGCACTGGAAACGGTCGAGTGGGTATTGCCTAGCGTCTTACGTGTATTCCTGTCGGGCGACCAAGTCGTGGCTTTCGACCCGGTCGGCCCCGACGACGAGGACGGAAGCAAGCAAGAAACCGACATAACCAATCATTTCGTCATGAAGACGAACCACAACGGCGAAGGCGGCTTCCTGTCGTTGCATCACTGGATGAAAGATTGCCTGTTCTACCCGAACGGGTACATCAAGGCGTACATGGATCAGTACACCAAGACCGATGTCGGCACGCTGTCCGGGCTGAACGATATCGCCGTGCAGATGGTGGTCAACGACCCGGATGTTGAAATTCTGGAACAGCGGTCACGCATGATCGACGTACCAGCACCGCCTGCCCCACCGCCAATGCAAGGCGCACCGATGCCGGGCGGTCCGCCGCCGGGTCCGCCGGGCGCACCGATGCCGGGTGGTCCGCCGCCGGGTCCACCGGGCGCGCAGATGCCGCAGGGTGGTCCGCCACCGCCGCCGCCGGGCGCGACGGTCGAAATGGAAGTGTTCGACCTGAAGATTCGTACGACCAAAGACATCACCGAGCTGCGCATCATGCCCGTGCCGCCGGAGGAATGTCTGGTCGATAACGACTGCCAAAGCCTGAACCTCGATGACGCTGATTTCGTTTGCCATCGCGTGCGCAAGACCTACACGCAGCTCGTGAACGAAGGCTACGACCCTGACGAGCTGGATGCGGTCGGGCTGGGCGAGGACTACCAGTGGAACGACGAGCGCGTGAACCGCCTGTTCTACGAAGACGAAGACCCGGATGCGGAAGACGAGGACGACGCATCCATGCGCACGTTCTGGGTGCATGAATGCTACGCGTGGTTCGACTTCAACGGTGACGGCCTCGGCGAACATCGCCGCGTCATCCTGATTGGCGACCGTGTGTTTGAGAACGAGGAAACCAACTACCAGCCAATGATCGCGATGTCGGCGATTCTCATGGCCCACAAGCACACGGGCATGGGTTACATCGACATCATGAAGGATTTGCAGGTACTACAGTCCGTTCTCACTCGCCAACTGCTCGACAACATCTACGCAATCAATGTTCGCAAGAAATTCTTTTCCGAAGACTCACTCACCGAAGACGGCAGCACGATGGAAGCGTTGCTCAACAGGCAAGCTGAGTTCGTGCCTGTTCGCGGCCCGGCGGCGAATGCTGTCGTGCCGGACGTTACGCCGTCGATGATCGGTGAAATCCTGCCTGTCATCCAGCACTTTGAACAGCGCGTAGCGGTTCGTACTGGCGTTACGCCGGAGTCCGGCGTGTCGGCGAACGACTTGCAGGAAGTGCGGCAGGAAGTGTTTTCTAATGCGCTCGACCGAGCGTCGCAGCGTATCGAAATGCTCGTGCGTATCTTCGCCGAAACTGGCTACCGCCAGCTCATGCTGAAGGTGCATCAGCTTTTGCGGTCGCACTGGGACATCGAAAAGACCATCAAGATTCGCGGCGAGTGGGTCGATGTGGACCCGGAAGGCTGGCGTGATCGCACCGATATGACGGTCAACGTCGGTCTGGGCTTCCACACCAAGACCCAGCAGATGGGTATGCTTGTGCAGCTCTTGCAAATGCAAAAAGAGGCCGCCGGGCAGGGTATGGCGACGCCCGCGCACATCTACAACGGTCTGGAAAAACTGATCAACGCATCCGGCATGGGCGATGTGCGTCAGTTCTTTGTCGATCCCGATACGCCTGAATTCCAGCCGCCGCAGCCGCCGCCGGACCCGAACATGATTCTGGCCGAGGCGCAGGCAAAGGCACTGACGCAAGAGCAAGAGCGCAAGATGATGGAAGTGCAGATCAACGCACAAACCAACGCTGCGAAAGCGCAGGCGGACGCTGCAAAAGCGCAGGCGGACGCCGCGAAGTCGCAGGTCGAAACGCAGCTCAAAGCGCGCGAACTGGAACTCAAGGAAGCGGAACTGCGGCAGAAGGGCGCTATCGAATCGAGCGGCGCGCAAGCGGAGATTCGCAACACCGACGCCGACACGCAGCTCAAGATGGCACAGGCAGACAAGGCAATGGCCGATGCCGCCGCAACCGCCGTCGAGGCTGGCGAAACGTACACGAAGGCCGTCGAAATCGTATCAAAGGGCGGCGAACAGAATCCCGACGACGGCTCGATGCCGTCGGTTGACTTGGAGGTAGACGATGGCGGCGAAGGATCGTCTGAAGACGAAAACGAATCAGAGTAGCCAAGCCTCGGCGAGTGTCCCGATCCAGATGACACCGCCGCGCATCAGCATGAAGATGCCGGAGATCAAGATTCCCGACATCAAAGTGCCGGAGAGCAACGTCAACATCGACATGAAGCCGATTGCTGACGCGTTCACCGAGGCGATGCGGATTTTTCACGAACACGCGATGCACCAACAGGCGGCTATCGTCCAGATATTGGAAGCCATCGCCGACAAGGATGTGACGGTGAAAGTTCAGGCACCGAACGTCAACGTGAACAGCCCGAAACGGCCGGGCAGCTACTACGTCGAGTTCGACCGCGAAGGTGGCGAGACTCTAGGAATGCGGATCAGTGCGGAGAGGTCGCACTAGACGCTAGGGCCGCTGCGCGCTATTCTCGCGGCGGGTGTTATGTAAAACCAAGAGGATATCAAGATGGAAGCATCGAAGATGGGCGGCTCGACCAAATCGAGCGCGAGGAATGCACCCGGCGACAAAAAGGGTGGAAATCTCGGCAAGCCGATTGGCGACCGGGGCAAACGCTGCCCGAAGGGCAACAAGCGCACGAAGGGCGCGGCTGACCGCTACAAGTAGTGGCCCGGCCAGATAAAAGCAACGCTCACGTTCGCAAAGGTGGAAAGCGCGAGTCGCCGGAAGCCGTTGCAAGTGAGGCGCAACGACTGCTCGATGATCCCGCCTTCAAGCGGGGAACCGAGCTGGTTCGGGAAGGTCTGGTGCGAGAGTTGGAAAACTTGAAGCACGACGGCAGTCCTGAACATGAAGATTTTGAGCGCGAAATATGCAGGTCGTTACGGTCGCTTCGAAGCGTCCGGCACGCAATCGCTGCTTGCGTTCAGGGTCAAACACTTCGCGAAGCTGGCTTTGCGCCAGTGGAACCGGAAAAGGAATAACGTATGGGACGCAATGCCGAAGATGTAAGCGGTCAATCTCAGCCCGGAACACCATCCGGCGGAAATGCTGAAGGCACTGACTTACGCTCCGTAGCAAGGCAAGTCGAAGGGCTACTCGACGACGACGGACACTTTAACCCGGAGCCTGACCAAGTCAGCCGGGCGCATCCAGACTACGACGAGTCCCAAGACGAACGTGCGAGTTCCGACCGCGACGACCGAGGCCGATTCAAAAAGAGGGATGACGGCCTCGCAGCACAGGAAGCCGCTCAAGAGAGCGACGAAACACAAGACATCCCAACAGGCGATGATTCAGACGAGGACACCCAGCGTGGTGACACCGACGAGGATCGAGCCGCATCGGCAGATACAGAAGCCCAGCACGAGGACACAGAAACCGAAGACGAAATCCGCACGCTCAGTGAATTTGCAACTGCGCTTGAGGTTCCCCTTGAGGAACTACAAGAGTCAGTGACGCACACATTCACGGCGGCAGGTGAGGAAGTCACGGTCACGCTGGCAGAATTGCAAGCAGGCTACCAGAAAGATGCCGATTACCGACGTAACACCGCGAAACTTACCCAAGACCGACAGATGGCCGAGGCGGATTACATGCAGCGGGCGCAGGCGTACGAAGCTCAGAATCACTACCTAGCAGGAACAATGCAGGTAGCTGAGAATATCGTCGCTGCCGAGCTGCAAGACCCCCGCCTTGCCGAACTCCGCGAGCGCGACCCCGCTGAATGGACTGCGCGACGCGACGAGATCGGACAGCGATTGCAGGGCTTGCGTAACGCTCGTATTCAGGCGGCACAGGCGTATGACCAGTACACGGGAACCATGAAGCAGCAGCTTCGGGACCGTGAATCGGCGGCGCTGCTCCAAGCTGTACCTGACTTTGGCAAACCGCAGCGCGAGGAAGTGAAATCGCTGCTCGGCGAAATGGGATACTCGCCCGTTGAAATTGGCGAGATTTACGATCACCGTCTTGTGATCGGCGCTCTGGAACTGTCTAAGGCCCGCAAAGAACTTGCGGAGCTGCGGGCATTAAAAGAGCAGGCCGAGAACACCACACGGCGCGTGAAAAAGGATATCCCGAAACTGACGAAGCCCGGCAAGCAACGCCGAGCGGGTGCAGGCGTCAAGCGCGACAATCTATCTCGCCTGAAAAACAGGGCGCAAAAGTCTGGTTCGGTGCAGGATGCCGCGAAGGTAATCGAACAGTTAATTTGAGGTAGCACAATGAGTACTACAAACTTTGACAGGTTCGATCTTGCCGGACAGGGCGACAATGTGCGTGAAGACCTGACCAATGTGATCTACAACATTTCGCCGACGGAAGTTCCGTTGCAGGCGAATGCGGGTCGCGGGTCTGCTTCACAGACGTTGCACGAATGGCAGATCGACGAACTCGCAGCAGTTGATACGGGTAACGCCGCTATCGACGGCGCGGACTTTGGCGCGGACGCGTCGGACCCTGCACAGCGCATCGGCGTGTACATGCAGATTTCGATTAAGTACCTCGCCGTGTCTCGACGCGCGAACATCGTAAACAAGGCTGGCCGTAAATCCGAGCTGGCATACCAGATCGCGAAAAAGGGTAAAGAGCTGCGGCGTGATGTCGAAGCAATTGCCTGCGAGAATCAGGCGACGCTTGCTGGCAACAGCACGACCGCTTCTCTCACCGCTGGTTTGGGTGCATGGATTTCGACCAACTCAGATCGTGGCGTAGGTGGTGCGGACCCCGCACTGTCGAACGCGACCTTTGGTCAGCCAACAACCGCTGCCACAGACGGTACGGTTCGCGCAATGTCCGAGGCTACGCTGCTCGGCTTGCTGCGCGATGCGTACATTCAGGGCGGCAATCCGAACATGATCATGGTCGGACCCACGGTGAAACAGAACTTTTCGAACTACATGTTCACCACGGGTGCGCGTATTGCTACGCAGTACCAAGATCAGGGACCAAACAACCGGGGCGGTATCTCGGTTGTCGGCGCAGTCGATGTGTATGTGAGTGACTTCACGGTCCTCGATATCGTTCCTAATCGCTTCCAGCGCGAACGCGATGTGTGGATTCTCGATACCGAGTACTGGGAAATCGCATACCTCGACGGCTACAAGACGGAGACAATCGCGAAGATCGGCGATGCCGAGCGCAGGCACATTCTCGTTGACTGGGGGCTGGTAAGCCATCAGGAAGCGGCGAGTGCTGTACTGGCCGACATCGACGAAACGACCGCGATGGTCGCCTAAACCTACGCTGACGCGGAGGCAGTACCGGGGGTGGCCTATCCACCCCCGGTATCTCAATCCCGCAGGAGTGACACGATGCCACGAGTAAAAATAAAACAGTTGGAAGACCGGATCGCGACCGCAGGGCTGCATTTCGGTGGCCCGAAAGTGCGACGCAAGTTGCATCCGGGTGAAGTCGTCGAAATTCCTGAAGGGGATTTGTTTGACCAGCTCTGGGCAACCGGAAAGCTGGAATTGACGATGGACCCGGTGAACAGGCCGCTCGACTACGCCAGTGACCGCGAAGCGCAGATCACCGCTCCAACGTATAAAACCCGTGGCCCGCATGAAGATGCCGAAGTAGACGCAGCGCACGCCGCTGTTGCCGAACGGCTATTGTCTGATGCGCAGCCTGTAAAGACTGAATCGCCCGCAAAAGACCCGAAGCCCAAGCGCAAGAAAACGACAAACCGTCGTGCCGCGCGAAGGGCGAGGATCAACGATGGGCAAGAGGCTACTGCTTGACGTATCACCGTCTGGGATACGACACGAGGTAGAGATAGCGCACGACGGCGAGTCGTTCGTTGCAATCGAGCATACTCCGACGCTCGTTGAGAACGCGATTCTCGACGAGAACGCTCGGCTGCGCTCGTTACATCAGCGTCCCGGCGGTGCGTTTCAGCACGCCGCACGCATTCCCATCAACACCTACAACGCATGGAAAAAAGAGTGGCGTGAAGGCGCTTACCGGACCATGTCGTGGCCGCAGTTTGAAGTGATGAAACTGAACAGCCGCGACAACTGCAAACTCAGGACCGGGCGCAAAGGCGACTCTATGTTTGGGAAGCGATTATGAGCGATCTCGCGACACTCAAAGCGTCGGTTGACGCATGGCTGATCCGCGACGATGTCGCGGTAACTGGCGCAGACTTCCCGCAGATTTTATTGTTGGCGGAATCCGACATCGCACGCGATGTCCGTACCGTCGTGCAAGAGCAAAGCATTACGCTCAACTTTACGGGCCGCTCGGCCGACCTGCCCTACGACTATATCGGGCTTCGGAACATCTTTATTGATGACAACATCCGTAAGTCGGAGTACCAAACTGCCGAGGCGATTCGGGAGTCAAGTGCGTGGAACAACGGTCGAGTCGGCTCTTTTTACACCATCGAAGGCGGCACGATGACCGCAGGCGATGAACGTGTCGCCATCACCATTGCTGGTCCGGCAAGCGCGACTGACCCACTCGATATGGAAGTGCTGTACTGGGCGCGCTTCCCGGCGCTGGTCAACGACCCGGACACCAACTGGCTGATCGTCAATCACTACGATGTCTACCTGTACGCGACGCTCCGCGCGGCGGCCGAGTACATTCAGGAAGACGCTTTGGAAGACCGCTACATGGGCAAGTACGACCGCGCGGTTGAGAAACTTCAGAAACATGAGAACCGTAAACGCTTCGGCGCACCGCCGAAATCAACTTACGGTTCGCCGAGGGCCGTTGTGTGAGTACGCAGCCGAATGTCATTCCGTTCGCTGAGTGGACGCCTGACTTGCCGGAGTACAACAACCCCGGAGCTTTGATTGCGCTCAACGTAATCCCGCAGCTCCAAAGCTATCGCAGCCTGAACAGCTTGCAGGCGTTTTCAAACGCGCTGGCTGATGTGTGCCTCGGCACGTTCTGGACGCAGGACGACAACAACGTCGTGTTCAACTTCGCGGGCGATGACAACGCTCTGTACCGCCTCGATGGCGGCGTGACATGGACAGACATAACCCGGACTGTCGGCGGTGCGTACACCGCTGAGAACTGGGATTTCACCAAGTTTGGCGAACGGGTAATTGCCGTCAACATAGCCGACGAACCCCAATATTACGATCTATCAACGAGTACGGAGTTTGAGGACTTACCCGGTTCGCCACCTAATGCAGCACGCATCGCCACCGTCCGCGACTTTCTCGTCCTCGGTGACATTGCGTCGCTCGGCCCGAATTTCATCCAGTGGTCGGGCTACAACGACTCAGAAGCGTGGACGCCGAGCATCCGAACGCAGAGTGACTTCCAAGAGCTATTCGGCAGGGGCGGTCGCGTTCAGCGCATTGTGCCGGGCGAATTCGGGATCATTTTCACCGAACAGTCTATCTGGCGCATGGATTACGTCGGGCCGCCAGTCATCTTCCAGCTCGACGAGGTCGAGCGGAAACGTGGTACGCCCGCGCCGAACTCGGTCATCTGGACAGGTGAGATCGTGTACTTTTTTGGCTGGGACGGCTTCTACGCGTTTGACGGTGTGCGGTCGCAGCCGATCAGCCACAACCGTACCTCGCGCTGGTTCCAAGAGAACGCCGATCCGTCAGTGTATGGCTCGATGCGCGGTGCGGTGGATCGACTCAACCGCCTGTTGATATGGGCGTTCAAGTCGAGTGCGTCGTCGCCGTGCAACGACCGCCTGATCATCTACAACTGGGCGGCCGACAAGTGGTCGTACGCCGAGCTGGAAACGCAGACGATTGACGAGTACGTCGCACCCGGTTTCTCGCTCGATGCGCTTGACGGACCGCTGCCGCTCGGTATCGACCTTGACTCGATCCCGGTTGACTCGACGCAGTTTGCAGGCGGCGCGATCAACTTGCAGGCGTTCGACGCGACGAATCAGGCGGCGACGTTCGATGGTACGCCGCTGGCGGCGACACTCGACACCAAAGAGATCAGCGGACCGAATCACAAGCGCATCATGACCAACAGCGTGCGCCCGCTGGTCGAAGGCACGGTCAGCATGAACCTGTCCGTGCAGGTCGGCAGACGCAACGGTCTGCGAGAGAACGTAGATTTCACGCTACCGCGTGCAACAAATGGTCTGAACGGCGAAGTGAACTTGCGTGAGAACTCACGCTATCAGCGGTTCAGGGTGAACATTACAGATGGTTTTGACGACGCACTCGGCGTGAAGGTGAGTCAGCGTATAAGTGGAGGCAGGCGATGAGCGGTTTTGGCGGCGGTGGAATGGGTCAACAGCAACAGGCGTTGCAAGATCAGGTCGCACCGCAACAGCCGGGTGGTGGTCCGGGCGAGCCGAACAACATGAACTACGGGCAGGGCGGCACGTACAACACGCTGGCGCAGGACATGTCGCGCAACGTGTTCGGTCCGTGGGGCTTCAATCAGGGCATGTTCAACTACGGCGGCTACGGCAACCCGTACCAGTCGCAGCCGCCACCGGGCGGCCCGGTAACACCGCCGGACGGACAGCCGCCGGGCGGGCAGCCGGGTGGACCGATGGATTTCGATACGTGGCGCGAACAGAATCCCGACTCGGGCTGGGGCGGCGGCCTCGGCAGCTCGCTAGGCAGCATTTTCCGGTACATGGGACAGCAGCACAATCGCGGTCCGTTCAGCGGCAACTACTACCAGCCGGGCGGCGGTTTCGGTTTCCAGCAGACGCAGGGCATCCCCGGCGGCGGTCGTCCGTCATGGCCGAGTTACGGCTACGGTGGCATGACGAACGGCTACGGCGGTTACGGCGGCATGGGTGGCGGTTACGGCGGCATGTACGGCGGCGGTATGCACGGTAGCTATGGTTCGCCATACGCTCGACCGTGGCGTGGTCCGTCGTCGGCTGGCTCGATGGGTTACGGCGGCGGAAGGGCGATGTGGTAGCACGAGCCGAGGAAATTTTTGACGAGCTGGACAACGCCATCGGCGGTGTTCCGGCTGACAAGGTCATGTCGGTATGGGACCGATGTGTGCCGTTATTGCGTCGAGTGGTGAAGCCGCACACGGGCTACGATCTCGACGCGGTACTGTTGAAGGTGCAACTGGCGCACTTGCAGCTCTGGGTCATTAACGACTTTCAGGCTGTCTGCGTTACCGAGCTACAGGCGCGACCGCTCGGCAATGTCATGTGGTGTCAGTTCATTGCAGGCGACAACGTCGAGCAATGGATTGACGACTGGGAAAAGGTCATCGCGGAGTACGGTCGAGCGCACAATTGCGACGCCGTCGAGTTCAGTGGTCGGCCGGGGTGGAAAGCATTTCAAGGCAAGTTTCGGAACTACAAACCGCAGCTTGTGACTTACCGTAAGGAACTGTAATGGGCGGCAGCAGAGATCAAACATCGACTCAAGAATCAACTCCGTGGGAAGGGCAGCAACCGTTCCTTGAGGATTTGTTCAGTCAAGGGCAACAGCTCTATCAGCAGGGTCCGCAGCAGTACTACCCCGGACAGACCGTAGCGCCGTTCAGCCCGCAAACGATGATGGGCATGGACTTGATGACGCAGCGTGCGCTCGGCGGATCGCCGCAGCAGTCCATGTTCGGCAACTACCTGATGAACCAGCTCGGACAACAGAATATCGACCCCAACGCTTTGTATGGCTACGGCAATCAGGCGATGGGCGGCATTGCACCCGGACAAAACATGATGATGGGTGCAGGTGCCGATCCGCTTGCGGGCGGCGTCCCGAATTTAAGTGGTGGCTCTGGCGAGGCTCAACCACTTTCCGGGTCGCTGCCCCAACTCTCAGCAGGACAGCTCGGCACGACGGCGCAGGGTGGCTATCTAGGTAGTAACCCGTACCTCGACCAGATGTTCGACACCGCAGCAGGTCGAGCAGGCGAGGCGTTCAATGAACAGACCATGCCGGGCATTCAAGCGACCTTTGGTGGCGCTGGTCGAACTGGCGGTGGCATTCAGCAGCAAGTTGGGCAGAATGCCGCGCGTCAGTTCGGGCGCGACCTGCAAGGCATGGCGTCGGACATCTACGCTCCGGCGTACGAGTCCGAGCGCGACCGCCAGATACAGGCGGCTCAAGCGGGCGGCACGTACGATCTCGGCAGTCGTGGCTTGCTCGGACAGATGGGACAAGGTCTGGGCCAGCTCGGTATGCAGGGCATGGGTCACATGGGCGACCTGTACGGCAACATCGCACAAAACCAGTTCCGCGCCGGATCGCTCATGCCGAGCTACAACGACATGCAGTACGGCGACATTCAACGCCTGTTGGGTGTCGGCGGCATGATGGAAGACCAGACGCAACGGCTAATGGGCGCGAATCAGGATCGCTGGAACTTCGGTCAAGGTGCGCCGTGGCAGAACTTGCAGAACTACGCCAACACGATCTACGGCCTGCCGGGTGGTTACGGCACGCAGACATCGACCACGCCGGGCGGTAGCCGCCTGCAAGGCGCGCTCGGCGGCTTTATGACTGGCATGGGTACGGGTAATCCGTGGGCGGCACTGGGCGGCGCAGCACTCGGAGGCTTCCTGTAAATGAGTTTTTTGTCACCACTTAACTTGCTCGGCGAAGGCGTCGGCGACTTTGAAATGTTCAATCTCAAAGATATGTGGGGCAAGATCGAGGACGATCCGTGGCGGCTTTTGACAGGATCGGCGACGCCGTTCGGCACGGAGTTGTGGAACACGGTTCTCGGCCGCGACGACGATCCGATGGTCAACCTGCTTGGCGGCCCGATGGGTAGTGGCTGGGCTGGCTTGGGATCGGGCGGCGTGTACGACCGAGCGCAGGCCGAGGGCATCGACACGAAGCGTGCGAACCAGTTGCACGACATTGCCGAAGTTACAGCCGCACTGTTTGCTGGCGGTGCAGCACTGGGCGGTGGCGGTGGCGGAGCCGCAGGCGGCGGTACTGGCGCGACAACGTACCCGATGCCGGAAACTGGCGCACTGGGCGGTGGCGAATACATCAATGCGGCTGGCGAAACGATTGGCGGTGGCGGCGGTGCAGGCTTGTGGGACATGCTGACTGAGTACAGTGACCTAATGGGTAACATGGGTGGCGGTATGGGCGGCGGTCAAGGTGGTGCAGGCGGCGCGCAGCAGGCGAGTGATCCGCCGCCGCAGCGACGCGTGATGCCGTCGTACTCGCCGTACATGCCGCGTGACATTGGTATGCCGGAAGTGTATTCACCGCAGCGGTCAACTCCGTTTGGGCTGCTCGCACAGGAAGACGAAATGGATCGACTGCGACAGATACTTGGAGGAATTTTGTAATGTTTGGCAAAGGCAATTGGAGTTGGGATCAGTTCAAAGGGGCGATGGGTGGAATACTCAAAGACCCGGAACAACTGACGACTAATCCGTGGTTTCAGGGCGGCATGGGCATTCTCTCTGAGAATCAAAAGCCCTATGGCGGTGATCCGTTCGGCGGCTTCACGGGCGCGCTTGCGAACGTGAAAAAGGGCAAGCAGGAAGACGAGGATCGGAAGCGCGCCGAGGAATTGCGCGCGCAGATTGCGATGATCCTTCGACAGCAAGCACTGGGTCGTTCGACGCAGATCGACCCGCGCACTGGCGCGATGTCAACGCCGCTGCCGCAGCAGAATCAGCCGCCGCGCTCGATCATGGATTTGATGAACGCAAGTGGCGGACAACTAGGACCGTAAAATGGGAATTCTTGACGGACAACAGCCCGACTTGGAGTCGATGTCGGTTCCTGAACTGGAAGCGTTACTGGCGCAGTTGCGCCTCGGTCAGCATCAGACAGCCGAAGCAATGCAGGGTATGACCCCGCCGCAAGATGGCGCGGCCATGCTTGAGGGGCTTGTGAATCAGCAGCGAATGGCGCAGCAGCAGCTACAAGGCATGGGCGGTGATCCCATGCAAGCACTCGCGCAAGGTACGCAGATGTCGAACCAGATATCGCCGTTGCCGCCGACCGCTGCAATGATCGAAGCCGATCCGTCGGTAAGCGTCGCTCCGCCGCCGCCTCGGCCGCAGCAGCCGCAGCAGCAAGGCGGCCTACTGAGTGACCTAATGCCGAGCCAGCCAGTCATGCAGCCGTCCACGTTCGGCCAGCGTCCGGGGCAGTCAATGACGCCTGCGATGCTCGGCGAACTGTACTCAGCGATGGCTGCCGGGGCGGACGATCCGTCAGCAATTGGCATGGATTACGCCAAGCGAATGCAGACGAATGACTCGTTACAACGCGCGGCGTCGCAGGCGCGTACGGGCGGCTTCAATCCGATTGTCGATGACAACGGCAAAGTGTGGTTCCCATCCCGGCAGGCTGACGGCACAACTGGTCTTACGCCCGCGCTGAACACCGAAGGTGAGCAGATCAGTACCGATCCGCGCTTCACGACGCTGCAAACGGGTGGCGGTGGTGCGATGCGCATTCAAACCAGCGGTGGCGCAGCAGGTACAGGTGGCGAGCAGATTCTTACGCCCGAGCAGTTTCAAGGCGGCGAAGGCACGGCCGCGCAGATCGCACGGATGCAGGAAGCGCGGCGCAACCTGCCGTCACTGGAAAACGCGTTCGCCCGCGAGGGTGGCGCGTACGACACGGTTACTCGCCTGATCGACCATCCGTCACGCGAACTGATGACTGGCGCGAGTACCGTGTTCGGTACGCCGTGGTCGCTCGTGCCGGGTACGGACGCGCAAGAGTTCCGCACGCTGGAAGCCAAGCTGAGTTCGCAGGCGTTCATCAACTCGATTCAAGAGCTGAGATCGACAGGCGCGACCGTCGGCCAGATCACCGAGCGAGAGGGCGACAAACTGCAAGCCGCCGGACTGGCACTCAACCGCGCTGCACAGGAAGGCGACTACCTGCAAGAGTTGCAGAACTTCCAGTACGCTCTTGCTCGATTCATGCTGTTAGCGAGGCAGGAAGCCGGACAGGAAGACCCGTTCGGCTCGTCAATTGGCGAGGCAGGCATCGACTTGAGGTTCCTGCAAGGCGATGCGCCAGCCGATCCGAGAGACAGCATGACGGACGAACAACGCGCCGCCTACGATAAGTACTAGGGATTCCAATGGACCCACAAGAGATTCTTGACAAACTGGTAGCTGCCGACGCAGCGGGTGACGAGGAAGCCGCTCGCGCGCTCAAAGAGCTGTACGACCAAGCCATCGCCGCGCAGGGACAGACCGCCGCGCCCGAGATCGAGGATCGCGGTGCAGGCGAGGCGATCCGCCACGGCTTGCAGCAGGGCGCGACGTTCGGCTTCGCTGACGAGGCAAGCGCCGCTGCGCGTGCGCTGCTCGATCCGCTGTTCGACCGGATGACTGGCGCAACCGACGAGGTCGGCGCTGGCGATCAGTCATTCATGGATCGCTACCGGATGTACCGCGACGACGAGCGCAGCCAGATCGCAGCCGGGCGGGAACACCACGGCGGCAAGATGTTCACCGCTGAACTGCTCCCCGGCCTCGTTGCTGGCGGCGCTGGCTTGCTCGGACGCGGCGCACAAGCCGGAGGGCGGGCCGCACTCGATCAGATGGCGAAACGTACGCTGGGCCAGAACGTGGGCCGTGGTGCGGCCGTAGGCAGCGGCTACGGCGCTCTGGCGGGCGTAGGCTACGGCGAGGGCGAAGGGCTGGGCGGAATGGCTAGCGACGCTCTCACGGGCGCTGCGTTCGGCGCAGGCGTCGGTGGCGGCCTGCCGCTGGTCGGCTCCGCCATCAAACGCGGCTATCAGGGTATCGCTGGCCGGGTGGGCGCTGAGTCGGGCGCGGACACGGCGACGCGCCGAGCGCAGAACGAACTCATGATTGCGATGGAAAAGGACCGCCTGACGCCTGACGAATTGCTGCGGCGGTTCGCGGACGACCCGGACGCGTTTCTCATGGACATGGGCGGCAACGTCGGGCAGCTAGCGAAGCTCACGGCGAGGATGCCGGGCGAAGGCGGTAGGCGCATTGTCGAGAACGTGATCGCGCGGCAGCGGAAAGCGCCGGAGCGTATCCGGCCGGGTATGCGCAATTTCATTCAAAGGGCGTTCCGTGACGAAGACGCCATGCTGCCGGAGAACTTCGCAAAGCACGAGCGGCAGATCATGGAACGTGGGCGCAGGATGGCCGACGAGCAGGGGCTATGGGATAACGCGTACCTGCCGACCTATAGAGCGCCACGTTCAATGCTCAACTTCCTGCGTACTCGGGACGGTCGCATTCTCAACAAAGACGCCCGAGCGGCAGACAAGATCGCTCGGGATAACTTGCAGCGGCGTGTCACGATGGGCGAGATCGCCCCGGACGATCCCGGCATGTTGGCGCGTTACCACGAGGAAGTGCTGCGCGCGCTGAAAAGCAAGATCAAGATAGCGTCGAGTCCCATAGCGGCGAAGCCGAGAACTGCCGAGACAACTAGCTTGATGCTGCGGCAGCACCGCAAGCTGCTCGATGACTTTGGCGAGGCGATGCCGGAAGACTGGCACGAGGCGCGCAGATTGTGGGCAGGCACGCAGGCGAACCGCGAAGCCTACGAGCTGGGCGGCAAGGTACTGTCGGCGGAGTCTGATGCCGTCAGACTGAACTTTGAACGGATGTCGCAGAGTGAAGTAGATAACTACCTCGTCGGCGCGCTGCGAGCTATCGAACACAACCTCGCTCGGAAAGGTGACACGACCGACATCCTGCGGGCGCTGCGTGACACGGCACACGGCCGCGAACTCATGCGAATGCTGGCAGGCGACGAAAAGACGTTCCACCAATTTATGCGACAAGCGTTGCGGGAACAGGAAAAGCTGGCGACATTCAGGCGAGTAACAGGCGGCTCCGACACCTTCGAAAACATCATGGGTGCGGCAGGCACGGCGAAAGGCGAAACTCTCGGCGGCGAAGTCGGCACGATCCTCGGTATCGGTATGCAGCAGAACTCGCGGCTTGCACGCGGCGTAGCTGGCATCCCGCTGATTGGTCGTGCGCTCGGTCGCAGGATCGGCGGTGCGATAGCCAGCCGCGACGAGCAGTTCCGCGACCAACTGTCTGACATGTTGCTGTCGCGTGATCCGAGCCAGCTCAATCAGATGATGCAGCGTCCACCAATGCCGAGCGCCACCCCAGCGGCCATCGGTGGTCTTGGGCTGTCAACACAATTGCCGGGGCTACTTGAAGACTGATGTTAGGCATATCTCATGCAATGGGCGAACTGCTTGCGCAGGTTCGTCCCGGTGTCACTACTCCGGTACTCGCGTACACGGCCAGCGACCTGCGGACTGAGATAACGCTGATCCTCGCGGTCGTTGACCCGGTCGCTGTCCTCAGTACAGTTGGGCAAACCGATATCGCCATCTATCAGGACGACGACGGCGGCTCGGTGGCCGACCAGTCAACTATCATCTGGTCAGAGACACGACTGCAACTGTTGCAGGAACCGGATGTGTGGAACGCCGAGCATCCCGGCTCGGGTATTCACATGAAGCCCGGCGCGCAGCTCTACGTGCAGACGGCCGACGCTGACGATGTCACGTTCTCGATCTACGGGATAACTGAGACACGCGCTGAACGGAGGCGGTAATGGCTGCCTCGGATATCCTTCGCGAAACTCGTAAGTGGCGGCAGTACGTCGAAGCCAATCTGGGCGGCGGCGGTGCGGGCAGCCCGTACCCGGCTAACGACTTTATCCAGTGGTCGCCGACAACGGGCGACGATCTCGACTTTCTCGCTTACCTTGAGAACTACGACCCGCTGTTTGCCAGCGTGTCGCTGATCGCTGAGTTCGAAGGTCTTAACGGCGCTACCAGCTACACCGCCGAAACCGGGCAGGTTTTGACCGTTGGCGCATCCGGTGCCGCGCTCCGAACCAATCCGCAGCCGACTGAACTTCACGGCAATTCGGCGCTGGACTACCCTACGTCTGGTTCTTTCAGTGCCTACTTCCCTGACGCCGCGAACCTTGAGCTTGGCACTAATCCGTTCTGCATCGAAATTACGATGCGCAAGGAAAATGATTCCAGCAACGGGGTCTACATCCTAGTATCGAAGTGGAATTTTTCCACGAACAACCGCTCGTACTTGCTCAACTTCAACACGACCACGAACACGCTGACATGGGCGGGCAGTACGGACGGCATTAACGGCACTAACATTCTGCAAAATGTCATGGACTTGCTCGACAACGTGGTCTACGACATTGCTATCGACTTCGATGGCACGACGCATCGCATGTTTATCGACGGCGTTTTGGTGCAGAGCAACGTCACGGGTTTCAGTTACTTCAGCGGCACGGCCGATTTCGGTGTCGGTGGCTACGCGACGGCGGTCGCAGCAGACGCATTCGACGGCCAGCTTGACCATCTTCGCGTCACGCTGGCGTCACGCTACACCGCGAACTACACGCCTAGCCGTGAGCGTTTCCCGCTCTCGCTCACCGACGATGAGTATTTCGTCGGCGGCGATAAGGACTACCCGACCGAAGTGCGCGGCCTTGACGTTAGTCTGTTCTACGGTACTGCACAGGTCGCACGAACGACCACGCTCAGTGGCGGCGGGCTTGAAGTCAACAACGAAGCAACGGGCGCAGGCTTTGAGCGCGTACTGACGACCAGTGACCTTGCTTTGGTTTCACCGGGCGGTGTGGATACAAATGTCCAGTTCAACAACGCTGGCGTACTCGACGGCGCGGCAAATCTCACTTGGGACGACGCCAACAACCTACTGACACTCGACGGTGTCTTGTACTTGAGCGAGGAAGTTGCTGGCGCTGACGTTGCAAACTTCGGCCAGCTATTTGTCAACACCGGGCAGCGTCTTACTTTCCGTGACGAGAATGGTGATCTTATTTCGCTCGGGCCGCAGCGCATTCGTTTCGATGACCAGTTCGGTGAGCAGCACACATGGGACTTGAACGTCGGCGGTGGCGCGGCGATGACGTTCACCAGTACCAACATCGTTGACACGCAGTTCCCAGTCGCAATTTCCGCCATCGCTGCGGGTAGCGGCGACAGGTTTTTCATCCAGCACAACACGAATCTGGTCACGATGGACAGCACCGGGTCGGCTCCGGTGCTACGGCTCGACTTTGATCGCGTTGACATGTTTCAGGGCAACATTCTGCGCTTCCTTGAAGTCGGCGGTCTTGAGCCGTGCGACATGCAGAACAACGGCAACTATCTCGATGTCAACCTGAATGCAGGTACACGAGGTTTCCGACTGCGCGGATCATCGTCGCTCTACATGGCGGAGCAGGCCGCAGCGAACACGGATCAAGCGACCTACGGGCAGATATACGTCGATTCCGCAGACGATGGCCTGTACTACAAGTACGACAGCGTCACGGCTGTGCGGCTCGACACGGGTGGCGCGTCGATCCCGGCCAGCACAGATGAATTCCGAATACTGGTCGCAACTAACGCAGGCACATGGCGCGAGTCGGGAACGTCCGTTGAGATACAGGACAATCTCACGGGCAGCAGCGCGCAGTTCCGTGGCATTTCATCCAGCCTGAATTCGCCAAGTCAAGGTGTGTTCTCCGCACGCCCGATCTCGTTGGGCGCTAACTGTATTCCTTTGGAGTCCTACGCCGGGGCGACGAACTACTTTTACATTCTGCATGACCTGAGTCCGTCCGGCGGTAACGAGACACTTGAGTTTCATTTCCGCGATTCGTCGGGTGCGCAGAATGCGTGGATCGAGTTTGAAGGCAGCGGCGAACTCTGGTTCAAGAATCGCACGCTCCGCATGTCGCAAAACGGGTCGTTTTATGTCGCCGAGCAGGCAGCGGCGCAAGGGGATTTGGGGGGCTTCGGGCAGTTTTGGTGGCGTACCGATGGCACGCCGATGGGAACGAACGACGCTGGGACTGACTACGAACTCAATCTCGGCGGCGCTCCGGCATCGACGCTGGCGCTCGCCGCAGACAACTCCGATACGGCAGTAAGCACAACGGTAGTAACGAACGACGCCAATCTGACAGGCTTTTCACTCGACGCAAACCAGACGTACGAGTTTGAAGCGTACATCCGGTTTTCAGTCGCGGCAGGCTCGGGTGGCGCTCGATGGGATTTCAACGTATCCGGCGGGGCGCTTGAGTATGGAGTATATTCGTGGTTTGGAATTGCGAACGATGGGCCACGAGTCGATGAAGATTCTCGCGACAAGGTCGCGCTGAGTGACGAGCAAACGATCACCGTCACAGCCGGGGCATCGGTAGGAATCAGAATCAGGGGAACTGTTCGGCCGAGCGCAAATGCGACGATTGATTTTCAATTCGCGCAAAATGTTTCGGATGTGAATGCAGTTACTAGGCAGCGGGGATCGTGGATTCGGTTCACACCGATTAACTCAGTATAGGAAAAGACAATGGCAGAACTCAACGCATGGGACGTAGTTGACGCGAACAACAACGCAGCTCCGCCGGACGGATGGCCCGAAAATACGATGCAGTATTCCGAGGTCAACGATGCCGGGCGACAGGTGCAAGGCTCAGTACGTCGATTCTTTGGCGATGTAAACGGCTCGCTCGATGCGGGCGGTGTTGCAGACGCTTACACTCTCACTCTCAACGCAGCTTACGCGGCGTACTTCGACGGCATGTACTTGGCCTGCTCGATCCCAGTTGTGAACACTGGCGCATCGACGTTGAACGTCAACGGCCTCGGCGTGCAGTCAATTGTACTGCCGGACGGCTCGGCGTTATCGGGCGGCGAGTTCGCCGTCGGCGGTATCTACGAGTTCCGCTACGACGGTACGAACTTCCAGCTTCAGGGCGCGCTCAGTGCCAGCATCAGTCCGACGCAGGGTACGTTCACCAACTCGGCCACGCCCGATCTCATTGACACGAACGTCGCGTTGCGCGTTGGCGCGGCCGACCCGGACACGGCGGCTCACTTGGAGCTTGGCCCGAGCGCGATCCAGTCGAAGTCGGATGCGACTACGGCGTCGCAACTGAACCTGCAAAACGCAGGCGGCGTTGTGCGCGTGCCGACAGATACCGTCGGCGCAATGGCAATCGGCGCGAACTTTAACAGTCCTACAATCCCGCTCGGCGCGAGTGCAAGCGCCGACTTGAACTTCTGGGCGCAGTCCAACACGGCAGGCGATCAAGTTGGCTTTGGCTGCTACGTTGCTGACGGCGTGCGCAATCAGCGATTCTTTTTCGGCCAGCACGATAACGATGTGTGGGGCTTGTCCGGCACAGGGTCAACGGGATCACCGAACTTTGTTGTTCAGTACGGCGGCGAGGATTTGATCCGAGCCGTACCGAACGGCGGTGTGACCCTGTATCAAAACGATTTGATTCGGTACAGCCAAACCAGTTTCGGTTTTCGGTGTGTCGCTGACGGCAACTCCGATACCGAGGATTTGGAAATCGAGTTCAGCCGACAGAACCTAACGACTCGTGCCTCGCTCGGCTTCGATTCATCGAGCCTGTTTGCTATCCGTAATGAGATCGACAGCGGCCAGATAGCGTGCTACGGACGCGACAGTGGCAGCCTGTTATCTCCGATTTGGGTAGGTGATCCCGACGGTGCGCTCACGTTCTACCACGACGGTATACAGGTGGCGGGAACGCAAGACCGAACCGCGACCGCTGCATCGACAGCGATGTTCATAACGGATTCAGTGTCTAACAGCTTCCCGGTCGGCTTCAACGTCATCCCCGGTCGCACAATCACGACGAACCAAACACTCGACGGCGATTTCATCGGGCGCATGTGGGAGAAAACAGCGGGCGGTGCGATCTCAATTACGCTACCGAACGACGCCGACATTCCGAGTGGCGCGACGATCATGGTCGCGAACGAGGACACCGAGAACATTTCGATCAATCAGGGAACAGGTGTCACGCTGCGCTGGTTCGACGGTTCAACGTCGGGTGGCGCGACAGGCAACCGCACGCTGGCATCCGGCGGCGTTGTCTCGATTCGTAAGAGCAACAGCACTGAGTTCTACATCTGGGGGAACGGTCTGTCATGAGTGCATGTATGCTAGGCGCATCGGCGGCGGCGTCAACAGAACCAGCAGCGCCGAACGTGGAGTTCTTAGGCGCGCCCTACCTTGTCACTGACGCGGCTGCCGGTCCGCCTGCCGAGGCCGAGATACAGTTGCAGGCCGACGGTGATGTGCGGGGGGTTAGACTTAATCTTCCTGACTTCGACGACGGCACTTGGTACACAAGCCCTGAACTCATGTCGGACTACGACTTCAGGCTCGACACGACTTCCGGCAGTCTCAACTCGCCCGGCACGCAAGCCGCCGATACATGGATCAACGGCTTTGCAAACATGTACTGGGGTGTTCGCGAAAACGGTAGCGGCATAACGGCGTTCAACGGTACGCTGCGCGTGCGCCCGGCAGGCGGTGGAGCCGACATCAGCACGGCAATCGTGTCTTTATCCGCTGAGACTGTTTAACTCGTCGAGCAGGGCGGCGAAGTCACCGAGATTGTCGATCACCGATACCGGGTGGCCGAGTTCGGCGAGCTGCTTGTGACGGACTACCTGTTGCACCCGAGGCTTCTGCCCCGGCCGCTTGAACTCGACCAGCAGCGATTGACTGCTCGGGCCGAGAAACAAACGGTCGGGCCAGCTCCGTGCGGCCTTGTCCAGCTTGATCGAAATGAAGCCTAGCTTGTAGGCGTGTTCGACGCAGGCTTGCTCAATTGACCTTTCCAGTTTGCCGGGCATGTAGCGCATCCTGAAATGAATGTAGTTCGTCCATCTTACCTTGAACGACTCCGAAGACGTTTTCGTCCACCGTGTTTTCGTTGAGCGCGGTCCAGATATTGACCTGCTCGGCGACCTGACCACGACGCGCCAGTCGGCCGCAAACCTGCTTGTACAGACCGCCGGACCACGGGATGGTCATAAATGCGATATCATGCGCGCCCGATTTTTGGAGATTGAGTCCGTGGCCCGCACTCGCAGGGTGTAGCCCGAGCAAGTCAAGGTCGCCAGCATTCCACGCGTCAATCGTGCGGCGCTTCGCCTTAATGGTGCCGCCGGATAGCGTGCGAATCTTGTAGCGACGTTTCAGCTCGTCCAATTCCTCGTTGAAATGATAAAAGACAAGCAACTGCCTGTTGAGCCGGGAGCGCAGGTCTTCCAGCCAACCGAAGCGCGAATACGAATGCCAGATGGCGTCCTTACCGCCATCAACGTAGCTAAACCCGGCGCAAATCTGTTGCAGCTTGCCCTGCAACACAGCGGTGTTGGCTGCTTCGACTTCACGCTTTTTTCCGTCCGCGTCTACAAGGGCGATGTAATACTCGTCCTCTAATTCGTCGTACGTTTCGCGAATCGAATCCGGCAAGTCCAGCATGTACGGCCGCTGCGCTTTAACAGGCGGGATGCCGTGCGCCTCGACGCGGTACGCCAGCCCGGTGAGCTGGTCGAGCATCCATTCGCGAGTGTCGTGGAATGGTGCCCAAACGCGCTGCTCGTAGTCGGTCGGGTAGAAACGCTTTTTGCGCCACTCGTAGAACGAGCGGCCGAATGTCTCGCCGCCGTCCACCATGTAGGTCTGACCCCACGCTTCGGTCAGCTTGTTCGGGATCAGCGTGCCTGTCATGCCGATGCGCTTCCTGAACTTTTTGATTCGGTTACGAAAGTCTTTGAAGCGATTGCTTGAGACTTCCTTGAGCTTGTCGATCTCGTCGGCGATCAGGCCATCGAACGGCAGCGTGTCGGCTTTGCCGACGCGCGGGTACTCGTCCATGAGCCACGACAAGTTCTCGTAATTGATCACGACGAACTGCGCCGTCGATTCGATGGCTGCCTTGCGCTGCTCGGGTGAGCCGCACGCGATGGCAACGTCCATGTCTTCCAGATGCGACCACAGGTGCGGTTCCTTTTCCCATGTGTCGGTCGCCACCATGAGCGGAGCCAGCACGAGCCAGCGGTGAACGTCGCCGCAGTAGATCGCGTCCTGCCCGGCGGTCAGCGCGATGACAGTCTTGCCCGTGCCGACATCGGCAACGAGCAAGGTGTCTTCGCCCGATCCTATAAACTGGATCGCGTTGAGCTGGTCGCTGTCGAGATCACTCCGCTTCAGCATCGACAACTTTTCCATCCTTTATCGTAAGGCCGAGGTTCGAACAGACCATCGGGAACTCGTTGAGTCGGCCGTAGTCTTGCGAGACACAGGTCGCGATTTGCGACATGTACTCGTCCCAGATTTCCAGCGCCATCTTCAGCGCGTCGCGCATCACTTGCCGTTCCATCACGGACATTTCCAGCTTGCGATGCGTACCAGTTTCGTGCGTTTCAAAATCAGGCGGTGCCATTAGTCTCCCCAGTGCAGGTCTTCGAAACACCCGCAGGATGTGTACTCGTCAATTGGAGTGCCGCAGATAGGACACTCCGGCTCGCGCGGGTTATCAACGTCCGTCGTCATGTGGAACTTGCCACACACGCATCGGTACGCTTTCAACCCGCCTATCTGTTCCGCTCGACGCTGCGCCGCAGACATCGAGCCGAACACTTTTTTGTCGGGATGCGGACACGCCGACAGGAAGGTGACAGCTCGTTCAAGCTGCTCGATCTTCACTTAACCATTCCTCGACGGTCAGCTCACACTCGCTGAGTCTGTCCAGTACCGCCTTCCAATCGGTAGGCGTCCATTCAAACTTGTGGCCTGCGGCGAGGGTGTACAGATGCAGAGCGTTTGCATCTGTATCCCCCGCCGCTGCCACGCAGCGCACTTTGCGCCGCAACACACGAGGATTCTCTAATAGGGCTTTGCGGGCATCGGCCAGTTGGGCCTCGATGCCGTTAGGTACATCGGTTCTGCGCTTAAACATGCTGGTTCCTTTACATATCAGTCGGATACCATGCTATAGTAGCCACTCTGAGATATCAAGCACGGAGACAAGCAATGAGTGAACTGTCCACCCCTGAAGTCCGACCCGGCTTCCGTGATGCCGACTACACTCGCAACATTGTGCTGCGCATGGGTGAGGATTTCATCGAAGCGTTGGACAAACTCTGCGAAGTGAATCAACGATCCCGACGAGAGATCGTCGAGATTCTTGTAGCTGAAGCGTTCGATGAATATAAGGACGACAACAGCGCCCGAATCCTTCCACTTACATAGGAGCCAATAATGGGATTCTTTAATCGCCAGAAACCCGAGCCGGAACCGAAGCCAGTTGATCGGTCGCCGGAGTACAAGAAACAGATTCGCGAACTCAAAGATCAAATCGCCGACCTGAAACACGAAAAGAAAATCACCGAGGAAGACATCAAGCACATGGTCCGACTCCGTGAGGAAAAGATCGAGGTCGAGAACGAGCGCAAGAATCTGGAACGTGATCGCGAAAAGCAGGAAGCAATCGCCACCGTCAAAGACGAGTACCGCGACAAACTAGAAGCACGACTGCACAAGGAAGTCGAGAACATGAAGGAAATGTACTCGCAAATCTTGCTGCGTCTGCCGAAGGTGCAGGTCCGCCAGTTCGATCATGTCGAGGAAAAAGTTGGCGAGTCCTAAAGGCAATCTGTTCGGCGCAAATAACCTGCTCGGTTCACTGGGCGGCGGGGGGATGATCAATCAGCTCGCTGCCCAGCAGAACCAGTTTCAAAGTGACTACCACCGTCACCGTCAGATGGCCGAGCAACAAATCCGAACGCAGTTTGAAGTCACCGCTGAAATGCAGCAGATGATGCGGCACGACAGCGCCGATGCGATGCGCTACATGATCGAGACACGCATCAAGGAACACGAGAGAGAAGTTATGGGCCGACTACAGGAAATGTATCTAACTGGCGCTGGCGGCACGAGCGGCCACATCCAGATACGCGACAGCGGCGACTCACTTACATGGAAGCCGAAAGGCATTCGCGCACAACTGCAAGCCGAGATCGACGCGTGGCTTGCTCCGGTAACAGTATGAGCAGACAGGTAACAAAGAATCAGATGGCCGAAGGCATGGACGCAATCGTTGTCGGCGGCTGTGCAAACGGACTGATCCTGCAACGCATTCGAATGGATGCGAGCTGGATCGAATTGAAACGCCCCGACTACATCAAGCCGCTGGCATCGGCGTTCGAAGACATGCCCGATGTAATGCACGAGTCGGACAAATACGAAGTTCACGCGATCCAACTCGTGAACACGGAAACCAACGCGCCAGCTATTTTCGGCATCGCGGTCGTCGAAGGAATGTCTCTGACGGACGCGTTTTCGGAGCTGTGCAAAAGCCACGTTGAGGGAGTAACGCAACGACTGATGCGTGCAGGATTAGTAGAAAAGCAATAGGAGCCAACAATGAAATGCAAGATCGAAAACTGCGACAGCGATGTCGTGTACTTCCACTTGAAAGTCTGCTCGGCCTGTTACTCGGGCCTCGCCTACTGGCGCGGACGATCAACAGCGGACAAGCGTCATCGACTCAAGCTGACCAAGCGGCTGACTAGCCGCATGGATCACATGATCGAGAACACGAACGCCGCATACTATCCCCGTAAGAAAAGGAACCGATAATGTACTCAGCAAAACTGACCGGGCTG
>SPJL01017297.1_pt1 | contig 33029 bp, 30 predicted proteins | sample 3741751 | NCBI WGS metagenome assembly SPJL01 (sample SAMN10925998, study PRJNA522277) | cold seep metagenome | isolation source: Elba SIP-enriched marine methane seep metagenome, extraction at timepoint T3 | place: Italy: coast of Elba, Mediterranean Sea | reverse complement strand
CAGTTTAATATGGGTGATGCTAAGTAAGATTAGCATCCAATCTCTGATCGACTTCAATTACGTAATTCGTTAAAACCTTAAATTGACGTGAATCTATGTCGATGTTTTTCTCTTACCGAGTTAAACCATCCAACACAGTACCCACACAAATTATTTCGACTAGTTTGTTAAAGAGCTGACTAACACTACCGCTGCTAGCCCAAGGCATTACGCCCTGTTGAGCTCGACTATTCTACAGCCTATGCCCTTTTCGTCAAGCACTATTTCAATCTTTCTACTTGTTTTTTTCCTCTGCAAATCCATCTTGGTGTTTAAGATGTAATTTTGAATACTTTCCGCCCAGCCGCATCAACTCCTGATGTCGACCCTGCTCAACTATCTCACCATGGTCAAGCACAACAATCTTATCTGCATTTTCAATTGTGGAAAGTCGATGGGCAATAATAATTGTCGTTCTATCCTTCATAATTTTATTTAGTGCCTCCTGCACCAACCTTTCAGACTTAGTATCTAATGCAGACGTGGCCTCATCCAGTATTAACACCGGTGCATTTTTCAATAATGCACGAGCGATTGCCAGTCGTTGGCGCTGCCCTCCCGATAAGTTAAATCCATTTTCCCCTATCAACGTTTCCATTCCATTTGGCAGCTTCTCAATAAATTCAAGCGCATTTGCATCTCGTGCTGCCTGCACAATCCTGTCTTGATCAAAACCTTCCATTTGGCCATATGCAATGTTATTTGCAACCGTATCGTTGAATAAAACAACATGCTGCGTAACCAATGCAATTTGATTGCGCAAATTCGTAAGCTGATATTTTTTCAATTCAACGCCATCAAGCATAATCTCGCCGACATCATATTCATAGAACCTTGGTATTAGATTGACCAAGGTTGATTTCCCTCCACCTGACGCCCCAACAAGCGCAACTGATTGACCAGGTAGAATATCAAGATTGATATTTTTAACCGCCCATTCTTCAGCTTGATAATATTTGAAACCAACGCTACGAAATACCAACTGCCCCTTAACAGAAGAAGCCACATAACTGCCTTCATCTATCTCAGCTGGTTCGTCCAATACCTGAAACAACGACTCTGCTGCAGCAATCCCCCGCTGAATTTCTGCATTAGCATCACTTAGCTGCCGAATTGGCTTTGGTAACATAAAGGCTGCCGTCATATAAGCAACAAACTCTCCTGTTCCCGAGTCTTGCATCATTAACAATGCCAGGTACATCAACCCCGCCAAAGCAAGCGAAACTATAAATTGCATGACAGGGCTGTTAATTGACATTGTCATAATTAATTTCAGGTGCTGCCTTCTATTGTCCAGACTACTGGATTTGAAACGTTTCTTTTCATAGCCTTCGCCTCCAAAACTTTTGACGATTCTATTGCCCGTCACCATCTCTGTAACAATATGCGACATATCCCCTACAGTTTCCTGAAGATTATGACTTAAGCGCTTGAGCCTTTTACTAATATAATTGACCATGATCGCAACAATGGGCGTAATTGCCATAAATACCAGAGACAATTGCCAATTAGCCATAATCAGATAACCCATTAATCCAATAGCGGTAAACCCTTCGCGAATAAATGCTCTTGCCGAATCAGTAGTCGCCCTGGTCACCTCCCCCACGTTATGAGTAATTCTTGAAATCATGTACCCGCTATTTTGAATATCAAAATACAAGGCTGGCAGCGACGTATAATGATTAAAAATCTCGCACCTCAGATTATGCACGACATTCCCTGAAATTCTGCCGAGAAAATAGTTACCCAAAAAGGAGCCAAGTCCACGAATAAAGAACAGTCCCACAAAAAATGCAGGAAGGTACATCATTCCCTCTCTATCTTCAGAATTAAGCGTATCGATGATGTACTGAGTAATAACAGCAAACAGCGGCTGAGTAGATGCATAAATCACAAACCCAATCACACTGATAATGAACAGCCTCCAATAAGGAAAGACATAAACCATTAACCTTTTGTACACATGAAAACTATTACTTTTTTTCTTCTTTTCCATTTCAAAATCACTCGAAAACTTTAAAGCCATGTCGGCAATCCACACATCTTTTTATTAACATGCGCAACCAAAACAAAGCATTCTTACCAACCCTAACCAGGTTTTGATATGCTAATACAACAACAGCAGCTCAACAGCATTTACTCATATGACTTCACTTGATCTCCCCGTCCTCCACATCGTAAAACGCTATGGCCCGGTAGGAGGAATGGAACGTTACGTATGGGAGCTAACTCATGCTCTGGCAAATATCGGGGTTGAAGTGCATGTACTATGTCAAGAATATTGCGAACCCGTTGAAAATGACATGATCCAGGTTCACCAATTAAATCATCCGAATATTGAAAAACCGCGCTGGCTTTCCATGCTGCTTTTTTCACGCCATGTATCAAACTGGGTTAACACCACCCAACCTAACGCTTATATTATCCATTCACATGAACGCTGCGCGGTACACCATATCACGACTTTTCACAGCGGCCTATTCAACCAGACTAACAAAAAAAAGTATTGGAAACTCTTTTCCATTCGCACACAAACATGGAAATACCTTGAAAAAAGAGAAGTCTGTGGCGCTCAAGTTCAATGTGTACTGCCTAACTCAGACCTTATTTTCGATCAATTAAAAGAAGCATACCCCTGCTTGGGCAATCGATTGCACTCTCCCACTTTTCCAGCTACCCATATTTCAAACACATCTAATAACACCTTAAAAGACTCAAACATCATTCTTTTTGTTGGCAAAGAATGGAAAAGAAAAGGCCTTGAAAAAGCGATTGAAATAGTTCAACACCTTTCAACTACAAAACCAGACATTGAATTCTGGGTACTTGGGCCAGATCCTAAAGAAATCAACGGTTTATTCAACAAAGTAGCATTTCAATATAAATTACTTGGCTGGCAAAATGCTGAGCCTTTTTTCTCAAAAGCACGGCTTTTGCTACACCCTGCATCCAATGAAGCCTATGGAATGGTTATTGCCGAAGCAACCGCCTCAGGAATTCCCGTAGTAATTTCCGACTTATGCGGAATTGCCTCAAGAATCACACCAACGAGTGGAAAAGTCCTGTCTTTAAATGACAACGTAACATCGTGGGCAATCGCATGCGCAAATGAGATTGATAGAATAACAAAGGTTGAAGATATAAGCGTTAGCTGGGAAGCGTCTGCACAGCTTCATGTTTCGATTTACAAAAAAACCATTATGTAATCCACTAAAATACGCCTGACACTGCTCAAAGAGTATTTTTTACCTCACAGCCCTATATTTAAGCACTTGAATAACAAATATCCAACGGATACATTTAAGATAAACTTCAAACAGACAACCCCCTCTGATAGTACACTCAAAACAAATTCATTTTGCATATTTAAATGATTTCCTTGAAACTATGCAGCCTACAACTTTGTGCGACAACCGCTCTCTCTGACTTAATGCAGAACCTCTTTATTACAACTATAAAAAATAGAGAAAACAACTGGCTCGACACTTGTCTGTTACTTACTCTATCAGCTAGCATCATCTCATTTATGAGTATCAAAGGGGGAATTAACACCTGTTATTTTATAACACTGGCACTCTCTCTTTTTTATATCAAACAAACCTCATCCTGCCTGTATCGCTCTCAATCTCTTGAATCGCTCACCCCTATTATTATTGCCTTATCGCTGCCTATCTTTGCCGTATTTATTGGCCAGATGGGAAGACAAGAATGGCTGCTCAGAGCTTATGACGCCCCCTCCCGGATGTTTCTGTCGATTCCCATCCTGTTTTTATTTACGTACAAACAAATTAACTTTTCGTCTATCCTGGGCTTAATCACCCCTTTGGCTCTTTTTGTCACTTTAGCAGCAGCACTCATTCATCCCCACGGAAGCTCGTTATGGCCTAATCGCTATACCACGTCATTTGTAGACCCAAACTCTCTCGGCACTTATTCCGTTGTCTTGACCGGCTTTTGTTTAACTCACCTTGATCTCGTAAATAAAAAATCAAGACTGTATAGCCTTTACTTATCCGGAGGGTTTATAGCTGGACTATGGCTCATCATGGGGTCAAGCACACGAATCAGCTGGCTTTCATTACTTTTCATATTTATTATGTGGTATTTTTTCAATCGAAAAAAACTTAGCCTCAAACTTTCTCTCTGTCTTTTATCAGGACTAACTCTTGCATTTATAGGCGCATTTTTTACATTTCCTCCCTTTAACCAACGCATCTTAAGTATTTTTCATGAAATTATCAGTTGGCTAGATCATTCAAACCTTGATACCTCTGCAGGATTACGCCTATCCATTTGGAAAATTTCCTGGCAATTATTTATTCACAACCCTGTCTTTGGCTATGGCGACGCAGGATATGACTTGTTTTTAAACAAACCCTGGTTCAGTAATACTGCATCAGAAGCCGCCAAAGACATGATCGCCTGTTGCGGAGCCCATAATGAGCTCATCGCAAACCTGTTGCAATCAGGAATTGCTGGTGGCATCTCAACCGTGGTACTTTTCATTTTCCCCATGTTGTTTTTTAAAAGCAAACTCAACCATTCTGACCAGGATATTTCGAAAGCCGCTCAGATGGGTGTCCTTTTTATGGGCACTTTACTCATTTGCAGCTCAACACTGGAAGTTTTCCACCTGAAATATCTATCAACATTTTCTGGCTGGATTATCGCAGGTTTAAGTGCTCAAATGACTCCTCCGCACCCTCCTTAATCAAACTGAATCCGGCTCAAAATACCTGGGGAAACATGCTCAATCGCATTAATACATAACCTTGTTTATAATTATGAATTCTTCAAAATATGTCGTCACTTTTGCCTGCTATAACCAGGTAAATTACACCAAGCAATGTATTGACAGCATGATCAAGCATCATGATGACCTTAGTCGCCTGGTCATTGTCGATAACGGTTCTACCGATGATACTCTGGACTACCTTAAGACACTTGATATTGGAAAAGTCATCATCAATAATCATAATTATGGTTGCGGTGTCGCGTGGAACCAGGGCGCTTTAGCATTACAATCAGAATGGTCCATCATTATGAATAATGACATTCTTGTCTCGCACAACTGGATTGAAAACCTGATTTCGACTGCGGAACAAAACAACCTAAAAGCCATCTCGCCCTCACTGATTGAAGGCCGTCTTGATTATGACTTCGATGACTTTTCTGAAAACGCATCTGAAAAAATGAAAAATGCGCTTCGCCTTGGCGAGAGACATGCTGTCTGCGTTGCCATTCACCAGTCTGTGTGGAATGAAGTTGGTTTTTTTCAACCTATTCCTCAATTATTAGGCTATGAAGACGCACTTTTTTTCCACGAACTTGATAAGGCAGGAATTCATACTGGAACAACGGGCGCCTCCTGGCTGCATCATTATGGCTCTATCACTCAAAGCCTGATGAAACAAGAGAAGGGCATACCTCAAGATAGCGATTTGGCCTACCGATACAACTATCGCCTGTTAAAACAAAGCTGGCCTGAACGAAAAATTAAAAAAATCCTGAAAAAAAGACGCCAAAAAACATATCGCAATCAAGAACTACGTCAACACGGGATGACTATTCATGGCATCAGACAAGACGGCGAATTTCAATGGAAATAACACCATGTTAAGTATCATTGTTATTACAAAAAATGAATCTTCACATATTGCCAGATGCTTAGGTTCCGTTACCTGGGCCGACGAAATTATTGTGCTCGATTCTGGAAGTACTGATAACACAGTGGATATCTGCAAATCATTTACCTCCCATGTATTCTCTACCGACTGGCCTGGATATGGCCCACAAAAACAGAGAGCTCTGGAGAAAGCGAGTGGAGACTGGGTATTATCGCTTGATGCCGACGAATATATCTCAGACAACCTGAAACATGAAATCTTGAACCACATCCAATCTAACGATGCATGTGGATATAAAACCCCAAGACTTTCCAGTTTTTGTGGCAAACAAATGAAACACGGAGGCTGGTGGCCGGATTATGTTTTACGGCTGTTTCAAAGAAACAAAGGACATTTCAGCAACGACAACGTCCATGAACACGTTATCGTGGAAGGCACCATTAAAAAACTTGAAAACCCAATCCTTCATGAAACCTACGTTAATCTTGAAGAAGCCTTAACAAAAATGAACAGCTACTCCTCATTAGGCGCCGAAAAACTCTTTAACAAAGGCAAAAAATCCAGTTTTTTTTTAGCTCTATTTAAAGGTGCATGGAGTTTTTTCAATACTTACTTTATCAAAGCCGCTTTTTTAGATGGTTCCCACGGCTTGCTTCTTGCCATAAATACTGCTGAATATACCTTTTATAAATACATGAAACTTTATTTCATCAATAAATAAAAAATAATTTCAGCAAATATGTCAACATGCTTTATTCATCATCTAGAAATACGCCTGACCTTTTGAACTTTTATTTTTTTCACTTTATCCATAAAGAAAGGTGCCCCCCAAATTGCCACCGCATCAACCAGACAATACCACGCCGCCACACCCAAAGGCGGATTTCCTTGAGTTAAAGTAGACGCAGGATCAATTTCAGACCAGTACCAGGTACCCACGCTTGTCCCTACTATTTCCACCCAATTGGTAATAAAAAACGCCCCCAGGTAAACCATAGGTGAGCGGCCTTTGAATAGGAAGATCATATAGATTAATAGCAAAACCGTTCCGATTTCATCACTTCTTCCTACAATCCCCAAGAAAACCAGCACAATTAACGCTACACCGATACCACTCACAGCCAACGCAATTTTTCTGGCATAGCGCATAAATAAGCCTGTTCTGCCCAATATGACGGCAGTCAAATACACAATTCCGTGCCCGGGCGGCACGAATGCCGGAACATTGGAAAGTCTATATATATAGCCCTCCATATAAACCGAGGCAAAATGTTCACCGATTGTTGCGAATATAACAGCAACATAAACCTGTGCCCGTACAAGATTGGATTCTCTTAACAAAAAAAGAAACAACACAATCCACCCAGCGACTCCTAATGCATTTTGCAATATCTTGCCAGCAACCGAATCAATCACAAAACAGATGACGACTACAGTAAACGCGATACCTACAGCAAAATAATCCTGCTTGTTTTCTACAACCTCTTCTGTGTGTTCTGGAAAACGACTAAATAAATTCATAAATAACATATTGAGTGGCTAACACGACAGCGGCATATCTTAACGCCTTTCCAACCATTATGATTAAAATTGATGTCACAACCGGCAATCGTAGCCAGCCCCCTGCAAAACACAATGCATCTCCGATAACAGGCGCCCAGGAAAAAAACAAAGCAATTCTTCCCCATTTTCGTACCCAATCGACTGCTCTTTGCTTATCTTTTGACAACGCACTATCCACTGGAAATTTGATGGATAAAAACCACCCCATCACCCAGGTGGTAATTGCGCCAAGTGTATTTCCAATCGTCGCGACGAAAACAAGCATTTTAGGTGACAATACTGACTCATTCACCCAGTACACCAAAACCGCTTCCGACCCGCCCGGCGCTATTGTCGCTGAAATAAAAGCACTAAAAAACAGGCTACTGATCGCCAACCATTGCTCTGTCATTTCTTTTTTCCATAAAAAAAGCCCCTGAAACCAAAAGCTTCAGAGGCTTTTTACAACCCTTGTTGATTATTTATCAGGCAATTGAATCGATTTCTTGCCTGTGAATTTCTTAATCAGATCACTAATTAACTTCACTACAAAAGCAATGCCTTTAGAAATCATTTCAAAGGTATAAGCAACGCCTTCACCAAAGGTCTTACCCTGATATTGTCTGGCAAGGAATGGAGCCCCGAGCAAACCTATTGCCAAGCCAATCACCATTGCACCTGAAAGAAAGGAATTATTCCCTGCACTTCCATCAGATGAAGCTGCACCCGTTGCTGCATTAGGATCAGGCTTGGGGAAAGGCATCGTATCAGGAATACTTTCACTGTAATCATCCTGTATCACATTTGCAGTGACACCGGGAATACTTGGCAGATCGCCACTCCCTCGACCAATTTTTAACTGGGCTTTCATGCCCTTTTCCATATGCTGGGCAATATCACAATGCACCAGATATGTTTTGTCCTCAGGCGGAAAAATGAGCGTTCCAGAGACCTTACCTGGCCCTGTCACCTCCAGATGAAACATGCCTTTTGGGTACATGTATTTTGGCAGGCCATGCATCATCCATTGGTGGCGAATTTCATCATCATTTATAAAATGCACCGTCAATTTAGTACAGGGTTCAAAATTATATTCCTGTTTATCAAAAGCAAAGATCCGACCAGGAAACTTTTCCGCATATTTATGTCCCGCCCGGACAGTAATTTCCTTGGTTGCTCGAATCTTGTCACACCCACCCGGCAACCGGTCTTCATTATTTCCCATAACCATGGCGCCATCCATATTCATCATATGTCCATCGCCATGATCCATCATATTATTATGCTCAATGAATTCCTTAGCGGCTACGCCTCCAGAAAACATACACAGAAAAACAGAAGCTGATAAGAGCTTTTTCATATCACTTCCCTCCCTGTAAAGCCGACACAGTCGCCATAATCTTCTCACGGTTAATGAAAAGCAAATACGCTACAATCCCAAATATCAAACCAAGAATGAAATTGCCAAACCCACCTGAGCCACTGGACGTATCCTTATTTGCCTGAAACAATGTAGGTGGCTTTTCAACTTCCACCTGTATACCCGCTGGAGGTGCCTTGTAATCACTGGCATCCACTTCACCCAGACTATTCCATTCATCTATATTCTGCCAAACAGGTAATTTTCTTTTCTGGAAAGCTTCTGAAAACAAATTCAAAGGGCTTTCACCAATACCCATTGGCAAACCCACTTCATTAAGATACTTTTTATACACGATTGCACTGACATTACCGCCGGGATTCATGCCATCCGTTGTAATCCCTTTTTCGCGGTGATCATGAAAAATCCAGATCCCCTGACCATAACTATGCAAGCCATCATCCACTGTGCTGATTTCCAGATCATTTCTCTGAGCGGGTGCCAAATCATAGACGTCGCGCATGATGCGGGCATTTTTATTATGCTCAACGCCATCGTAGTGCGTAATCGTGCCCTTATGCCCATGCGTATGAATCGCCAATAACTCCCCGGTACTATTGAACATGCGAATTTTAATTTTTTTATTCGGTTCAGTAGCAATAATAGATTCACGTAGCGTGTAGGGAAATGAACGACCATTCAAAGTATGATAATCCTCTGTTGAATCGGTCATATCATATTCACGATTCATTTTTTTCGCGATTAATCTAGGATCATTATATTGCTGAATCGTTTCATGCAGCTCTTTATCCATCGCATGATAATGAAGATCATATTCACTATCATAATCTTCCAGAATCGCTTTAGAAGGCTGCCTGACCTGGCCACCCCCCACATTAAACGTTTGAATCCAGTTATTAGGTCTGTTTTCCTCAACGATTAACATTCCAACTAGGCCCATCGCCAAATGCACATGAGTTTGCACATGGCAATGATAAACAAAGGTACCTGGTACACGAGGCCGAATTTCATAGGTCTTGCTTTGCCCTGGCAATACAAACTTGTCACTGGTTTGGGGCACCCCGTCATTCCCCTCACCGGCACTGTCTACCCATGGGTGATCTACCCCATGCAAGTGAATCGTATGCGGAAAATAATGACTGTTTTCCAGCTGAATCCAGACTACATCCCCTTGTTCCACCCGAATGGGCGGTGAAGGTGCTCTCAATAAAGGATTGGCATCCGTCCCCACAAAACTGTTTGTAGCCATACCGCGCGATTTAGGCGCAAAGACCCACATTCCAGGCTGAACACTTGGCGCGATATCAAACGTTGGCACTAACCCATCGAAATCAGGAGAATGACCATTCAATTCAGCAACTTCAAGCTTAATAATAATAAGATCGGGATCGCCGTCGCCGTCCATGTCATTTTTCTTGATGATTGCGTCGGCTGCATAATAGGTATTCATCAATGTGTCCATAGACACATTGTTAGTCCCTTTTACCTGAGTCGCAATTTGCGCAGGATTATCTGGACTACAGCGTAAAGACTCTTGAATCTTCACACCCTCAATCACCTGTGCCTGACGCCACTCAGGGTTGTTTTCATTACACGGTGCCTCAACGACACCCGGATCGATTTCCACCGACTTCGGCAAGCCTACGGCTGCTGATGTCACCGTAGACATCAGCATTGTTGTTACCGCAAAAATTAATTTCAGAGATTGTTTTTGCATGTGTTGACTCTGTTTATATATTAAATTTCTTTCGCTTTTCCCAGCATTCCATCAACTTTTTCTTTGAATCCTGCATGAGAAAGATACAAGACGTACAGTGCACCAAAAACAATCAAAACATAAAGCCCCATGGAGCCCATACTCATCTGTTCACCGAAGCCGGCTTGAAAACCCATATGAACATCCAATCGTTCACCCTCATCAGGAACCAATGTAATGTGGATCAAATATTTCCCTTGCTCACTTAAACCATTAGGCAAAGACAGAACAACGGTTCCAGACTTATGTTTTTTTGCCTCCATGAAAAAAACACGTGAACCCTCTGGCTCTTTAGTCACTTCAAATTCGACAGACATATTACGATAGCGTGGATCCTGATAATCAAAAACCAGCTTAGTCAAGGTATCTAATGATGGGAGATTTCCACAAAACTCTTCACCCGAATACGCCAATGGCTGATACGCTGTATAGTGAATCCAGTGATCAGGCTCGATCTCAAATTTACATTGATCTGTGTCGGTTCCTTTGGCACCGCCATGAGCCCATACCGCTGAAGACAAAAGTAGACCGACCAGCCCTAGGAAACCATTTCTTAAAATATTTTTCTTGCTCATAGTACCTTCCTGTGTTGGATATAAAAGGAATAGAAAAACCAAACGTTATATTTGTTTATTATTATTTGCTTATTTGTTTTTATACTCCGAAAACCCTAAAAAATCAATAGACTTTCAAAGGTTTCCAAAGCGCTGACAACTCTAACATAACAGCCATATCAAAGAAAGAGAAACCCCATATTTTATCCGGTCATCAAACTAAGATTTTTCTGCCCGCTGTCTGTGAAGTCCATTATAATAGTAAGAGCATGGAAACTCGACAAAACATACATGTTCACGACTTCTCTTAAAAAATAATAATTATGTCCAAACTCACTGATTCTGTGGAATGGAGTGCCATTAACCTGCATTTCCAAGCGTTTGCCCATGACTTTTCCTTAAAACAAGCTTTCCAAAATGACCCGGATCGTGCCCCAAAATATTCTCTTTATTTAGATGATATTCTGTTCGATTACTCTAAAAACTTAATCAACGATGACACCCTACCTCTGCTTCTCGGGTTAACCGAACAGGCCGACCTTAAATCCAAGATCGAAGCCATGTTTAATGGCGAACTCATCAATTCGACGGAAAAACGCGCCGTCCTCCACACGGCGCTGCGCAACCGCTCAAACCAGCCGGTTTATTTTGATGGTCAGGATGTTATGCCCCAAGTAAACAAAGAGCTGGCAAAAATGCGTGTATTTTCTGACAAGGTGCGTAATGGCGACTGGCAAGGATACACGGGCAAGCCGATTACTGACGTAGTCAATATTGGTATAGGTGGCTCTGACCTCGGCCCCAAAATGGCATCCCGAGCGTTAAAACCCTATGCAAAAAAAGGCTTGAATGTCCATTATATTTCCAACATTGATCAAGCGGACTTAATAACCACACTTGAAAACCTCAACCCGGAAACTACACTGTTTCTGATCGCCTCAAAAGCCTTTAACACCTTGGAAACCATGCGCAATGCTACGTCTGCAAAACAATGGTTTCTTGCCAAGACAAATGACCAGGACGCCATAAAAAAGCACTTTGTCGCCATTTCCACGCACCGTAAAAATGTCAAGGCCTTTGGCATAGATCCAGAAAACATGTTTGAATTCTGGAGCTGGGTGGGCGGACGTTACTCTGTGTGGTCAGCTATTGGTTTATCCGTTGCAATTTATATTGGGATGGACCATTTTGAATCTTTTCTTTCAGGTGCGCACGAAGTAGATCTTCATTTTCGCAACACCCCCTTCTCCGAAAACATTCCTGTCATCATGGCGCTGCTTGGCATTTGGTATAACAATTTTTTCAATGCTGAAACACACACCATTTTGGCCTATGACCAGTCTCTTCGATATTTAGCCGACTATTTTCAACAGGGCGACATGGAAAGTAACGGCAAGTCCATTGATATCAATGGCAACACCGTGGACTACAAAACCGGACCGATTATCTGGGGACAACCCGGCACCAATGGTCAACATGCGTTCTATCAGCTCATCCACCAGGGAACCAAACTGGTCCCCTGCGATTTTCTGGCTGCCGCACAAAGCCACTTCAACTTACCCGAGCATCATGACCTGTTAATTTCAAACTTCCTTGCTCAACCGGAAGCCATGATGGCAGGCAAAACCCGTGCAGACGTGTTAAAAGACCTTAATGAAGACGAAAAGCAAATACCCGCTCTGGTTGAAGCAAAAATATTTCCCGGCAACAAGCCTTCCAATGCCTTTTTATTCAAACAGCTTACGCCGAAAACATTAGGTTCGCTCATTGCATTCTATGAACATAAAATATTTGTTCAAGGCGCAATATGGAATATCAATTCATTCGATCAAATGGGCGTTGAACTTGGAAAAGTACTTGCCACAAAAATCACGCCAGAATTACAAAATAATGAAACCATTAGCAGTCATGATAGCTCTACCAACAGTCTAATTAACTATTACAAAAAACTAAGGTAGACCTTTGTGGGTGCTTAACTGGTTAAAAATTATTTTAAAGCCCGCATCGACGCTGGTAATTACCTGCCTGCTGGTTTCATGTGATGACTATTCACGGAATCACTTCGGGTTCACCCGGCTTGAAAACATCCAGCATGAAGGGGTGTTAAAGGTTTTAACTCGAATAGATCAAACCACCTACTACCAGGGCCCCAATGGATTGACCGGCCTGGAATATGATCTGATCCAACTCTTCGCCAAACACCTTGGTGTCTCCGTTGAATTTATCATTCCCGATTCCTTTCAAGACATTCTTAGCATGATAGCCAGAGATGAAGCCGACATCGCTGCTGCGGGGCTCACCGTTACTGAGCCCCGCAAACAATTCCTCAAATTCGCGCCTGCCTACCAGAATATCACCGAACAATTAATTTACCGCTCAGGTAACAAACGCCCAAAATCTATCAGCAACATTCATAAGGGCATTTTAGAAGTGGTCAAAGGCAGCAGTCATGCTTCCTCTCTTAAACAACTCAAGCTAAAACACCCAGAACTGGAATGGAATGAATCTTCTGATATCGACAGTGACGGCCTGTTGTTTCTGGTTAACGAAGGCCTGATTGACTACACCATATCCGACTCGCATCAGGCCGCCATTATTCGCAGTTTTTACCCGAAACTCAATATCGCCTTTGACATCACCCAACCGAAACAACTGGCCTGGGCGCTCCCAAAAAATGACGACAACAGCCTCTACAACGAGGTTGTTTCATTTTTCAATACCATTCAAAAAGACCAGACATTACAACACTTGCTGGAAAAGCATTATGGCTATGCGGACAAACTGAATTATGTCGGCAACTGTACATTCCGCAGACACATGCAAAGTCGGCTACCGGAATATCTGGAATTATTCAAGCAATCAGCAGATGAACATCAACTCGACTGGCGTTTATTAGCCGCGATCGGCTATCAGGAATCACATTGGGACAAGGATGCCGTATCACCGACCGGTGTTAAAGGATTAATGATGCTGACCCAAGGCACAGCCAGACAGTTAAAAATCAAAGATCGTACTGACCCGGCACAAAGCATCCAGGGCGGTGCATTGTACTTTAAACAACGCCTGAAAAAAATTCCCTCACGCATTCAGGAACCCGACCGTACCTGGATGGCACTGGCATCCTACAATGTCGGCTTTGGCCACTTGGAAGACGCCAGAATCCTTGCTCAAGAGCGAGGCAGAAACCCTGACAAATGGCTGGATGTAAAAGAACACCTGCCGTTACTCAGCAAGAAAAAATGGTATTCGCAAACACGGCACGGTTATGCAAGAGGGTGGGAGCCGGTTCATTATGTTAAAAATATTCGCAGCTATTACAACCTATTGATATGGCTACTGGAAGAAGACTCCATAGAAAAAGACCTGATGCATGTCATCGACACAGCCGATTTACCTCCGCCGAAAGAAGAAAACAGCGCTTTGCAGATAGACAGCCCGGCCTTGTAAGCTTCAACGTCTTCGCCTGGATTTGAAAAAGTCTGTTAGTAATCCACTGCAGCTTTGTTCTAAAACCCCGCCCTGCCATTCAATTTTGTGGTTTAAAAAGTCCGCATCTGTTAACTGCAGCACACTACACACTGCGCCCCGTTGCGGATCATAAGCACCAAACACCAATCGCTCTAAACGCGCATTGACTAATGCGCCCATACACATTACACACGGCTCCAGCGTGACATACAGTGTTGTATGCACTAACCGATAATTCTGCAGAACTTTACCCGCATTACGAATCGTGTTGATTTCGGCATGCGCCGTCGGGTCATGCAAACTGATCGGCGTATTCCAGCCCTCAGCCAGGCACTCACCTTTCCGCACCAACACAGCACCGACCGGCACCTCTCCCTGGGTCTCTGCATTTTGCGCCAAACGAATTGCATGACGCATCCAGCCTTCATCCTCGGCAGTTATTCCCATTCAATTGTCGCGGGCGGTTTTCCTGAAATATCATAGGTCACTCTGGAAATACCATCGACTTCATTAATGATGCGGCGTGAGATCAGATCAAGAAATTCATAGGGCAAATGCGCCCAGCGCGCGGTCATGAAATCAATGGTTTCTACCGCACGAATAGCAATCACATAATCATAGCGACGACCGTCCCCCATGACACCGACTGACTTGATGGGTAAAAAGACGGCAAATGCCTGGCTGACCTTGTCGTACAACGCATGTCGATACAGCTCTTCAATAAAGATGGCATCTGCCTTGCGCAACAAATCTGCATATTCCTTTGTTACCTCTCCCAAAATACGCACCCCCAGCCCCGGTCCGGGAAAAGGGTGACGAAAAATCATTTCAGCCGGCAAGCCCAACTCCAGCCCCAGCTTTCTAACTTCATCCTTAAACAATTCGCGTAATGGCTCGACCAGCTTTAATGTCATATCTTCAGGCAGCCCCCCCACATTGTGATGAGATTTAATCAAATGCGCCTTCCCGCTTTTTGAACCCGCCGATTCAATCACATCCGGGTAGATAGTGCCCTGCGCCAACCACTTTGCATCGCTTAGTTTGGTGGCCTCTTCATCAAATATTTCAACGAATAAATTGCCTATGATTTTGCGTTTTTGCTCAGGGTCAGTCACACCGTTTAATGCCACAAGATAACGCTCTTCAGCATCGACCCGAATCACTTTAACCCCCATGTGCTCTGCAAAAGTTGCCATCACATCATCACCTTCATCCTGTCGCAACAACCCCGTATCAACGAAGACACAGACTAACTGCTCACCTATCGCTCTGTGCAATAAAGCGGCTACGACTGACGAATCAACACCCCCAGACAAACCAAGCACAACGTGCTCATTGCCAACCCGCTGTTTGACCGAGGTAATGCTGTCTTCAATAATATTGGTGGACGTCCACAATGCTTCACAGCCACAAATATCTATTACAAAGCGCTGCAGGATTCGCCCTCCCTGCTTGGTATGAGTGACTTCAGGATGAAACTGAACGCCGTAAAAATGCTTGTCTTCATTGGCAATTCCGGCAATCGGCGCGCCATCTGAACTGGCAATCAACACAAATCCTTCAGGTAAGGCTTCCACCCGATCCCCATGGCTCATCCATACATCAAGCAGACCATACCCTTCCGGTGATACATGATCTTCAATATCTTTCAGCAACTGGGAATGTCCTCGCGCCCGTATCTGCGCATAACCAAACTCGCGATGACTGGAGACAGTCACGGTCCCGCCCATTTGCTCAGTCATTGTTTGCATGCCATAACAAATACCTAATACCGGCACCCCCAGCTCAAAAACAATTTGCGGCGCTCTGGGCGTATCATCACTGGTGACCGTCTCCGGACCACCTGACAGAACTATTCCCTGAGGCGCAAACTTGCGAACATCCTCTTCACTGCATTCACATGAATAAATTTCGCAAAACACGCCTATTTCACGAATTCGACGCGCGATCAACTGAGTAAACTGCGATCCAAAATCGAGAATAAGAATCTTGTCTGAATGAATATTGGTTGTCGTTGTCACGTTAGCTCCTTTTTCAGGTCAACAATCAAAAACGGGGCACACTGGCCCCGTTTTTGGCTATTACAATCATGCTTAATCAGCTCAGGCGATAATTTGGCGCTTCCTTGGTAATGGCCACATCATGGACATGACTTTCACGCATGCCTGCACTGGTGACGCGCACAAATTCAGCTTTATCATGCATTTCCTTAATACTTGTGCAGCCAGTATATCCCAAGCTGGCTCTGACACCACCCAATAATTGATGAATGATGGCCAGCATACTTCCTTTGTATGGCACTCTGCCTTCAATACCTTCAGGCACCAGCTTTTCAACATTTTCCGTGTTTTCCTGAAAATATCTGTCACTGGATCCCTGTTGTTGAGACATTGCACCCAGAGACCCCATGCCGCGATAAGATTTATAGGAACGCCCTTGGTACAGCTCCACTTCTCCCGGCGCTTCTTCAGTACCGGCAAACAGACTGCCCAACATTACAGCATGTGCACCCGCAGCAAGCGCTTTGGCAACATCGCCAGAATAACGAACCCCACCATCGGCAATCAGTGGCACCTCTGTGCCTTTTAATGCTTCTGCAACATTACTGACAGCAGTGATTTGTGGCACACCAACACCCGCAACAATACGCGTTGTGCAAATTGAGCCCGGCCCGATGCCCACTTTTACCCCATCAGCTCCCGCCTCAACCAAAGCTTTTGCGCCTTCTGCCGTGGCGATATTTCCACCGATGACCTGAACGCCAGGGTATTGCTCTTTTACCCACCGCACTTTATCCAGAACACCTTGAGAATGACCATGCGCAGTGTCAACAACAATGACATCAACCCCTGCACTGACCAGAGCGTCTACCCGCTCCTCGGTGCCATCCCCTGTTCCCACCGCCGCGCCGACACGCAAACGTTCATGCTCGTCTTTACTGGCTTTTGGATAATCCTGCGCCTTCTGGATATCTTTTACCGTGATCAGCCCGCGCAAGTGAAAATCATCATTAACCACCAGAACCTTTTCAATCCGGTGCTTATGCAGCAAGGCAATGGCTTCAGACTGATCGGCTGACTCATTCACCGTCACCAAGCGATCCTGCGGCGTCATTACAGTTGCTATTTGCTCATCCAGACGTGTTTCGAATCTCAGATCGCGACTGGTGACTATACCCACCAGCTTTTCGCCATCGACCACAGGCACACCGGAGATATTCTTCGAATGGGTTAGCTCAAGCACCTCTCTTACACTGACATCAGGGGTCACAGAGATAGGGTCTCTAATCACCCCACTTTCAAATTTTTTGACCAGACTGACTTCTTTAGCCTGCTGACCAACCGTCATATTCTTATGGATAATTCCAATCCCACCTTCCTGAGCAATCGCAATCGCCAGCCTGGATTCAGTAACGGTATCCATGGCTGCAGAGACCAGAGGAATATTCAAACTGATATTGCGTGTAATACGGGTTGTCGTTTCAACTTCACGGGGCAATACATTTGAATATGCCGGGACTAACAACACATCATCAAATGTAAGCGCTTCCTGAATAACCTTCATGTCATTTCCACAAAGTTAATAAGTAACCGCACATTATCTCTTTTTTCATACTAAATAACAACGCAGCTTTAATCTACCGGCCAACACATTGGCATACCAGGTTAATTGAATGATTAATCCTGCTTTGCTTTCCACAATTTCCTTCGGCCACTACACATTTAAAGCTCCTTTTTACTGATCAACACATTTCAGCCATTGTTCTAATCCTTGATAATTAATGCGTGCCAATGGGGATTCTGTTTGTACCAATCCTTGACGCTTTAATTCTGCCATCGTTCGGCTAACCGTCTCTTTGGTTATCGCCAAAATTGCCCCCATATCCTCTCCCGAAGGCAAAACAAACTCAGACTTCCCAGCTGTATCCGCTAAATACAACAACAGCCGTACAACGCGTTGTCCAGATGCACCTACCGTCAACTGCCCCAGCCATACATCTGCATCGTTCTGCACCTGCTGCCAAAGCGCAGTGAGTTTCTTGCATAAATGTGGCGTTTGCTCATTGAGCAATTCAACTTCTGTCAGCGATATTTGGCATACCTCAGACTTCTGCATGGCAACCGCATGATTAAGGTACGGCCGAGCATTTAATGCCTCAATTCCAGCCAGATCGCCAGGCCTTAAAAGACGCACTATGCGGTATTCACCATCCGGCAAAAAGTTTACCAGTTTAATCATGCCTGAACGTACAGTATATACATAGCTCGCAGCATCATTTGCATGATACAGGGTTTCTCCCGCACTCAACCCAAGCTCAAGAATGGGCAAATGCAATAAATCAAAATCCTGGCGCGTTAAGTCTCCAAATAAGGCCTGCTTACGTATGTTGCAATTTACGCACCCATCCTCGCCGTTCCATGCTTGATTTATTTTAATTAGCTTCACATCTCCACTCCTGAGCCTTCTTTTCCCATTTTATTTACGACCAGATCCACAATGTTGCAACATCTTTCGACCATCGATTATGCCATGAAAAATCATTATTAAACTATGTTAAATACCTCAAAAATAACGCCCTAACCTTTTGATTTATCAAGTTTTTAATAAATTTACGCGCAAAATGATAATTATCAATGACAGTCATGCTCAATCTACTACAGTTTGCCCATCTCTTTTACCACACTCGACTTACAATGAAGCCAAAACAAACGTTTTTTCTTGCCTTTTATTTTTTCTTTCTGACATTTTACCTTCCCCAGGCCATGGCACGTGACCTGAAAGATATGGACAAGCAAATGCTCGCCCCTATGATCGTTGAAGGCGATATTTTAACGCCCGATTTTGTCGGCGTTAAACCGGATATCGGCGCCAATAATGATGCTGCTACACTGCTCCAAAAAGTACCGGGCGCCAATGTAAATTCCAATGGCCCACTGTCAGGCATAGCGCAATATCGCGGGCTGTTTGGCGATCGCATCAACGTCAACTCGGATGGCGCCACCTACAAATCGGCCTGCGCCAACGCCATGGATGCGCCGATGAGCCATGTACCGACATCCTTGACCGAGAGCATCCGCATTTCGCGCGGCATCGCCTCAGTCAGCAGCGGCATAGAAACGCTGGGTGGCAGCATCATACAACAAACCCGACGCGGTGAATTTGCCGACGATGACGCGCTGTTATTCAGCGGCAAAACCATCAACGGCGTCAACTCAGTTAATGATGCGTATTTCACCAGTGTATTTGCCAACATTGCCAACCAGAATCACAAGTTCAGACTCGGCGGCAGCCGCGAGGAAGGCAACGATTACGACTGGGATGGCGGGCTGAATGTAGCCACCAGCCATGAGCGCAACGCGGGTACTGTCGGTTACGGCTATCGTACAGACGACAAGTCACACCAATTTGACCTTGGCTACAACTATAATGACACCCACACCTCGGGCACCCCATCACTGCCAATGGACATCATCTTCTCTCGTGGCGGCGTATCAACCTTCAATTATGAAGGACTGTTGGCGGATAAATATACCGTGAGCACAGAATTTCAGTACCAGGATATTGTACATCGCATGGACAACTTCTCCTTGCGCGGCAATATTGCAAACGACAAACGCCGCCAGTCAGACAACAGCGCTCGCGGCTTTGGTTACAGACTCTCATTGACTTTACCGCTTTTAGACGGTGATTTAAACATCGGTACCGATGGAGATAATATCGAACATGACGCGCTTATTACTAATCCTTTTAAAAGTGCCTTCTCAATCAACAACTTTAATGATGTCTCGCGCGACCGCTACGGTGTATTTGCGGAATGGAACGGCGAACTGCAACAAGATTGGAGCCTGGAAATCGGTACCCGGGTCAACTGGATACGCATGGATGCTGGCAATATCGGCGGTACAGCAGGCCCCTTCGCCAACGCCGCCAGCCCGCACAACACCCTGGCAAACAACTTTAATGCCGCCAAGCGCAACAAGGAAGACTTAAACGTTGACGCGGTATTCATCCTTCGTCATAGCTGGGACGACGACACCGAAATAGAATTGGGTTTTGCCAGAAAAACCCGTTCACCTACCTATCAGGAACGCTATAACTGGCTACCGCTGAATGCTACAGGTGGACTAGCAGACGGGCGTAACTACATCGGCAATATCGAACTTACCCCGGAAACCTCTTATCAAGCAGAACTGGGATTAAACTGGCAAAGCGATGATGCCTATTTTTTACCCAGGGTTTTTTATCGCTATGTGTATGATTATATCCAAGGCATCGCAACCAGCAATACAGCAGCGCTGGCCATCAGTTCAAGTGCACTGGAGTTCGGCAACGTGGATGCCTATTTATATGGTTTTGATGTAGAAGCCGGCATGCGCCTGTCTGATGACTGGAAAGTTGACCTGACCCTCAGCTATGTCCGCGGCAGACGTGATGATGTGACTGATAACCTCTATCGCATTGCCCCGCTTAATGGACGCCTCGGGGTATTTTATGACACCCGCGAATGGCTCGCAGGCAGCGAATTGATTGCTTACGACGACCAGAATGAAACCGCCAACTACAATAGCGAGGTCGTTACCCCGGGCTATTTTGTGTGGAATCTGCGCGGCCAATATCGCCCCCAGCAGCATGGGCTAAAAGGCTTACAAATAGGCTTCGGCATTGAAAATGTGCTGGATGAATCTTACCGGGTTCATTTAAGCGGGTTAAACCGCAACCCGGTAAATGATGGAACAGCCATCGGCGAACACTTGCCTGGTCCGGGACGGAATTTCTACGCCACTTTAAGTTACGACTGGTAATCCTAAATAAATACTACTGATGCGTCATGCCCTATTTCTTCTGTCTATTCATGCCGAATGGTGTCCGACGCACAAAAAATCTACATACATCCCAGAACACATATCAATTAACCTTGTCTCTCGCCTATGCTCTTGCTGATAAATACTGTCTCATCATTTCTAGAACAAGGTGGCACTCCGCTTAGTATCATTTTGCTAACTTCGATCCTTTTGTGGAGTCTGATTTGCGAACGCCTGGTTTACCTCAAATACCAATTTCCCATAAAACAAAAAGAATGGCTTAAAGATTGGCAAACATCACCACCTCTCAATCAGAAGCAATCATTACATGTCAAACAGCTGATCATTTGTCAGGCAAAGATATGTCTTGAATCACATACCTTGTTAATCAAAACGTTAATTGCTCTTTGTCCACTACAGGGGTTGCTTGGAACAGTCGCAGGCATGATCCATGTCTTCGATGTCATGTCAGTTATCGGCAACAACCCGCGCGCCTTGGCCGCCGGAATTTCACAAGCCACACTGTCAACCATGGCCGGCATGGTCATCGCCATCAGCGGACTGTATTTTCTGGCGTTCATTCAAAATCAAGTGCAACAGAAATTACTTGCCCTGAAAGAAAAAATGAAACCCTCATAGAAAAGAGCTTGGATAGCTTCCGAAAAGATGCAACACGTCCTACTCTACAGACTCGCCCATATGACGAACGGCATCTTCTATCCCGAAATACTCTTGCAGAACCGGCCGATGAAAATAAACACCTAACACCGCCATCACCATGAAGATATAAAGCGTATTAAAGTCGTCGCCCAGCACAAACATCACAAACCCAAAGATAGCCAGCCACTCAATCATCATTTGGGTTACCAATACGGTAATAAAATAGCGGCTCGCCGCACTGCGTTGACCCGGCATCGTATGGTTTAACCGCAGCAAAATATATCTGACCAGCTTTGTAAATGGGAGCAGAATAATGCCAACGACATACAGAATTGAACGAATCAGCTCACGTTGTCCCGCATCAATACCTTGCTGCAACGCCTGCTGAAAAACATGACTACACACCAGAAAAACGATCATTGAAACACAAACAGATGCAACCACCAGCCAATGCAAAAGCAACGGATTAGCATTAGTTTCCTTCATTATCTGCACCCTGCTGGATTGATTGATAAACCCGTCGCACAAACATAAAAGCCAAAAAGTCATACGTCGCATGGATCACAACGGGGGTCAACAAATTACGTTCGCCAGCATAATCCAGTGACAGCCCCAGATAAATACTGACCAGTGTTGCCAGTATTGCATACATCGGCGTTACCGCATGCACCATCCCAAAGATAATACTACTGAACACCAAGCCCGCATTCATGCCCCAACTGTTTTCCAGCCACGGCTGCAGTACGCCACGGAACAGCACCTCTTCTGCAATGCCTGCAATGGCGGCCAAAATCATTAAATCGGCCCAGTTACATTTCTGCAACATGGGCCCAAGAGTTTGCAGAAGGATGCGTGTTATACGTTGAAATGCCTCAATTTTGACCACCTGCAAGGCCAAAAAAAAGATAAACAAGGGAGCCGTGCCCAGCAAGCCGTACAATACCGCCTGCTCTGAAAATACCAGATAGACAAAAGGATCAATGTCCGCAAACCACCCCAATATCACCGCCACAACCAGCAAAGAGCCTTCAAAAATACACGCGGCCTTAAAAAAATTATCCGGAACAGGCGGTTGAGAATCTTCCATAGCATCATGTCATTTATATGTCAGATTCTATTCTACGCTAAAATAACCGTGAATCACGAACCTGGACAATTATATGCAGTGCTACATCTACAAAAGCCTGAAAAAAGATGAACTTTACTTATATTTAACCCGCAAGGATGATTATTCCGCCGTGCCGGAAAACTTGCTTAATAGTTTCGGCAAACTGGAATTCGTCATGGAACTGGAACTGAGTCCAGCGCGCAAACTGGCACGGGAAAGCAGCCTTAAAGTGATGGAAAAATTGCACGAAAATGGTTTTTTTGTACAACTGCCGCCCAACATCCTTGCAAACACCCAACAAACAAAAAACTTGCATTAGCCTCTAGGCTTAGATCAAGGAGGTCAACCAGTTTAATTTTTTGTAAAAATTACTGACACCAGATAAAAGAATCAATGGGTTTCTCGTTCCCACGCTCTTGCGTGGGAATGCAGACCGAGGTAAATAAAAGCACCGTAGACATTCCCACCGAGGACGGTGGGAACGAGAAAACACTTGATCCTGACGTACCCCTTGATTCTCTGCGTGCCTTACCCAAAGCGTTATAGAGCATTCAGGTTAATTTTCCAGGCATCGATATTATGCGTAAGGACATGCCTGCTTTTGACCCATAACAGACTTTTGTTTCCCAAAGGTTGTTCGATTGACTTGAATTGGTAATTTTTGCAGGGTAGGCTAATAATTTTAATTAATGGGATACATATCATGACCATAAAATATTTTTTCCTTCTTGCTTTGCTTTTAAATTCTGTTTCCGTGAATGCCGCCTTAGTTGATAGGGATTGGCAATATGTCGGTGACAGTGGCATTACTTATGATTCAGTGACTCAATTGGAATGGTTAGACCTTACTTATACTACTGGATATTTGAACAGAAAATCCAAAATCCGTGAAATCGCACGTAGTGGTAGCGATCTTGAAGGTTTTGACGGTTGGCGTATTGCAAATCAAGCTGAAATCAAATCACTGGTGATTGATCACTACAATTTACCATATCAATCTATTTATTCAACAGCCCCTGAAGACTTTGCAGCAGCAAATGATTTTATTACTAGACTAGGAAACACTTACGCCTTTTTCTTTAACGAGTCTAGCGGTTACATTGAGCTGGGCGGCATGCACAATACTGACGTCGTGGTTTTTGAAGCATTACCATATGGTCTAGATTTCTATTATCCAAATGAATTTTTTTTAGTTCGTAATGCAGGTCCAGTAGCTACACCACCCTCACCTAAAACACTTCCAGCGGTACCAGTTCCAGCCGCAGCATGGTTATTCGGTTCTGCTTTGCTTGGTTTAGTTGGAATCAAGCGTAAGAAATAACATTAAGCTTCTGCTGGAGTTAAGATACAAGCCAGTTTAATTTTTGATACTCTTAATTCTTCTATCAGGCTTTCGGCAGGGTTACGCCCTGCTGTCCCTGGTACTTCCCGCCGCGGTCTTTATACGAGGTTTCACACACTTCATCGCCGGTAAAAAACAGCATTTGCGCCACACCTTCATTGGCGTAGATTTTGGCTGGCAGTGGCGTGGTGTTGGAAAACTCCAGTGTCACATGGCCTTCCCATTCCGGCTCCAGCGGGGTGACATTGACGATAATGCCGCAGCGCGCGCAGGTGGATTTACCCAGGCACTCGGTCAAGGTGTCGCGCCCTGTAATGCCCATAAAACGGGTTTTTTTATGCTATAGTGAAACAAAGCAGCCGGGGAAAAGAATCAGGGTGATGAACGCATGGCAGTAAAACAAGAACTATCACCAGGAGCAATACTAGCTTCAAAAAGAAAAATTGAAATCCAGATATGTCCTGTTTGCAAAGAAGAATTTGAAGGTATCAAGAAAGCGATATTTTGCTCAAATAAATGCCGCCAAAAAGATAAATATCAAAGACACAAAATGACACAATAGCGCAGCAGTGTTAAAATGAGCCATACTTTAAATAACTCGGAAGCATTGAATATGAAGGTAATGCCATGACAACCATGATTTCAGAAGTTTACTCTGCTTTCAGAAAAGCAGGTGTTCCAGAAGATGATGCAAAGCTTGCAGCAGAAGCCCTGTCAAAAGAAAGTATGGCAACAAAAGGTGATATTAGAAGTTTAAGTGATGGCGTTAAAGCAGAAATAACTAAGTTGGAAAAGGAATTGCTAATCATTAAATGGATGTTAGGTTTGATCATTGCTATTCAAGTCATACCAATCCCACGTTCTATTTTAACTTAGAGTGTTGACGATCAAAGAAAATCAAGGGGTAGCCAGTTTTATTTTTCAACCCCTTGATTCTTCTATCAGGCTTTCGGCAGGGTCACGCCCTGCTGTCCCTGGTACTTCCCGCCGCGGTCTTTATACGAGGTTTCACACACTTCATCGCCGGTAAAAAACAGCATTTGCGCCACGCCTTCATTGGCGTAGATTTTGGCTGGCAGTGGCGTGGTGTTGGAAAACTCCAGTGTCACATGGCCTTCCCATTCCGGCTCCAGCGGGGTGACATTGACGATAATGCCGCAGCGCGCGTAGGTGGATTTGCCCAGGCACACGGTTAATGTATCCCGCGGAATGCGGAAAAACTCAACGGTTCTCGCCAACGCAAATGAGTTGGGGGGGATAATACAAACGTCAGATTTCACATCCACAAAACTGTCTTCTGCAAAGTCTTTCGGGTCTACAATCGCCGAGTTGATATTGGTAAAAATCTTGAATTCATCCGAGCAACGCACATCGTACCCGTAACTAGACGTACCAAAAGAAATGATTCGCCCCTTTTCATTTTCCCTGACCTGCCCCGGCACAAATGGCTCTATCATGCCATTCTGTTCTGCCTGCCGGCGTATCCATTTATCTGACTTTATACCCATATTTACGTTCTACATTTTTCAAAAAAACTTTTCAAATATACAGATTTTTTTCACTATCTGCAGAAGAAAATAAGGGCTTTTCTTCAAGACCGAAGAGATTAAATCTATAGGGCTATGAGCAAACTCCAGATAAGCATTGATTGACCCTAAATAAATCAGTTGACCGCTACATCTAGCGGTCACTTGAAAGGCTGGATGAAAACAAGCTGTGGGAATATAGTCAGAAAAAAACGTTGCACGACCAAGACGACCGGTCATATAATAACCCCATGAACACCACTGCCAACAAACACACTAAACGTGAGAAGATTCTTGACCACGGTGTGCAAATGCTGATGACGCAAGGCTATCACGGTACCGGCTTGCAACAGATTCTGGATGAAGTAAAAATCCCGAAAGGCTCTTTTTACAATTATTTTAAGAGTAAAGAGCAGTTTGCTGCCGATGCTATCGTTCACTATATAGAACCCTTTATTATCCGCTTGCAAACCCATATAGATAACCCTCAGCTGAATGGCTTACAGGCATTGCAACGTTATTACCAAGAACTCATTCATGAAATCAGCGCGTCCGATTACACGGGCGGCTGCCTGCTTGGCAACCTGATGGGGGAAATCGGCGAAACCAGCGAATTGTGCCGCAGCGCTTTAAAAAATACCGTTGACCGCGATCGAAATCTGCAAAAACAGGCCTTGTTCCAGGCTCAATCCGAAGGCATCGTACGTTGCGACTACACTGCTGAAGCGATGGCAGACCTACTGCTGAACGGGTGGCAAGGTGCATTGTTGCGCGCAAAAATTGAGCATTCGCCAAAAGCCCTGCACGCCTGTATTGATTCATTGCTGAATGATTTTTTTCGGCACCCCTGACAGAAAAAGGAGAACGCCCATATAAAATATCACCCAGAAGGATGTACTTATAAAAACACTTGATGACTTACATTCTCAGCCGCATGCGCATGCCTATCTGCACGCGCAGGTGACTATTGATAACCAGACAACACTCATCACCGAGGAAGACTTATGCATACAAAAAATATAATGACTCGTTTTATCACTCATCGGTCGGGCATCGCACTGGTGTGTGCCGCACTGTTAACCCCATTTTCTGCATGGGCAGATGAAACCTGTCAGTCACCCTATATGGCCAAAATTGTCGGCCAGGAAGATTTTGTTTATGTCTGGACATTGGGCATGCAAGGCGTGGGGGATGAACAGGACAAACTGGTCACCGTTGACGTAAACCCGGCGTCTGAGCGATATGGCCACGTCATCAGCTCGCTTTCAGTCGGTGGGCGCAACGAGGCGCACCACTCAGGCTTTACCGATGACCGCAAATATTTATGGGCCGGCGGCCTGGATACCAACAAGGTGTTCATTTTTGATGTTCACAGCAACCCGGCCAAACCCACGTTACATAAAGTGATCACCGATTTTGTCAGCAACAGCGGCGGCGTGGTGGGCCCGCATACCACCTATGCTTTGCCGGGACGCATGATGATTACCGGCTTATCCAATAACAAGGATCATGGCGGCCGTACCGGGCTGGTTGAATACAGCAACAGTGGCGAATACATTGCCACCCATTGGACACCTACAGACAGTGACTTGCGCGGTGCCATCAAAACCGGCAATTACGCGGATGGCTATGGCTATGATGTGCGCGTATTGCCGCGCCGCAATGCGATGTTTACGTCCTCTTTTACCGGCTGGTCAAACTACATGATGGACTTTGGCAAGATGCTGAAAGATGGCGAAGCCATGAAGCGCTTTGGCAATACCGTGGTGCAATGGGATTTACATGCGCGTCAGCCAAAGAAAATCTTTGATGTGCCGGGTGCACCACTGGAAATCCGTTGCGCCTGGGGCAGCAATCACAACTATTGTTTTACCACCACAGCACTGACGTCTAAGATCTGGTTGATTTATGAAGACGAAAAAGGGCAATGGCAAAGCAAGGCGGTCGCCGATATTGGTGACCCGTCAAAAATTCCGCTTCCGGTGGATATTTCCATCCAAAGTGATGACAAGCTGTTATGGGTAAATACATTCATGGATGGCAAAACCCGTGCGTTTGATATTTCCGACCCATTCAACCCCACACAGGTTTTTGAGCAAAAAATCGGTGCCCAGGTCAATATGGTGTCATCCAGCTGGGATGGCAAACGCCTGTATTACACCTCATCATTATTGGCCAACTGGGATAAAAAAGGCCAGGACAATGAGCAGTATTTCAAACTGTTTAGCTGGGATGGCAAAGCCTTAAACCAGAAGTTCGCGATTGATTTCATTCAGGCAAAACTAGGTCGCCCACACCAAATGCGGTTTGGCGCGTATTCGTTGTATGGCGCCACAAACACGCCACCGTCTCTTCAACACACCCTGGCCAAACAGTAATCCATGCAGCGTTCCGCCGTTAGCCATCAATCACCCTTGCGTTTTCTACGCATGCTCTGCCTGCTGTGGGCCGGTACGCTGTATGCCGACCCACAAACGCTGGCACCCGGCTACGGCGTATTGCAGTTTTCGCCACCGCCAGCGGGCAGCTATCAACTGCCGGTGATTGATCAGGCTGCTGACGGCGAGGTGCTCGATATACATAATACAGACACCCACCTGCACCACTTAATGGGGGATAAATTCGTCTTGCTAAGCTTTATCTATTCGGCCTGTAGCGATGTGAACGGCTGCCCATTAGCCACTGGCGTATTCCACAAAATCAACAGACAATTACGCAAAACCCCTCATATTGCGCAGCAGTTACGCTTGTTAACACTCAGCTTTAATCCGCTGCACGACACCCCTGAGGTCATGCAGCGTTATGCCGCCGGTTTTCGCAATGATGAGATTGACTGGCAATTTTTCACCACCCGATCAGAACAACATCTGCAGCCCATTTTGCAGCACTACCGACAAGGCATACAAAAACTTTATGATGCCGATGGCCAGTTTAACGGTACGTACGCTCACATTTTGCGCGTGTACCTGATCGACCGGCAGAAACAGATTCGCAATATTTACAGCGTGTCTTTTCTGCATGCCGACACCTTAATCAATGATGTCAAAACATTGTTGATGGAAGAACAAGCAAACATCATCCAAACCGCTGCTAATTCCCCCGCCTATTTTCAGGCTGGCGACAACAAGCAGCAGTACGCATCAACAGATTATCAAACTCAATCTATCGCCTTAACCCACCGACAAGGCCAGGCTTTGCCGTTGCTTGATTTAATTAACCCGCCGCCGCTAGGTTTGCCAACCCTCCCTGTCCCTGAAGATAACCCGGTCACTGCAGAAAAAATCAGTCTGGGCAGAAAGTTATTTTTCGATCGCCGTTTATCCTTAAACAACACCTTCTCTTGCGCCATGTGCCATATCCCGGAACAAGGTTTCAGCAGCAACGAGATGAAAACCGCAGTCGGCATAGAAGGCCGCAGTGTACGCCGCAACACGCCGACGCTTTACAATATCGGCTATGCCTCGCGCCTGTTTCACGATGGCCGCGAAGACAGTCTGGAACAACAGGTGTGGGCGCCGCTGTTGGCAGAAAATGAAATGGGCAATCCATCTATCGGCTACGTGATCAATAAAATAAAATCGCTGACTGATTATCAGGGACGGTTTGAACAAGCCTTTGGCAAACCGGTGAATATGCTTAATCTGGGTCAGGCACTGGCCAGTTATCAACGCAGCTTGAATTCTGCTGACAGCGCCTTCGATCGCTGGTTTTACAACGGAGAAAAACAGGCTTAAATGACTCTGCCCGGCGCGGCTTCAAGTTATTTACCGGCAAAGCCAGGTGCAATGCCTGCCATCGCGTGGATAAAACCTCAGCATTGTTCAGTGATGATCAATTGCACAACACCGGTATCGGCTACCGAGAATCCATGCACAGCGCCCAACCCACCCAAAAAGTACAATTAGCGCCCGGCGTATTTACCGAGGTAGATAACGCGATTATTGACGGTGTCGCAGAAAAAAAACGCAATGACCTGGGGCTGTATGAAATCACCCAAAACCCGGCTGACCGCTGGAAATACAAAACCCCCAGCTTGCGCAATATCGCCCTGACCGCCCCCTACATGCATAATGGCTCAATGTCTACGCTGCAAGACGTCATGCAGTTTTATAACCAGGGCGGCATAGACAACCCCGGCCTTAGCCCTTTCATCAAGCCGTTGCATTTATCAAATGCTGAGATAGATGATTTGATTGCCTTTTTAAATAGCTTACAAGGCGCCAACGTACACAAACTGGTCGCAGACGCCTTCGCCGCCCCTATTGGCAATTGAAAATGCCAGGTTAAGGCAGGTTCTGCACAATACCTGTATTCACCTTTTTATTTTTTAAGCGCAGCAATCACCGCAACCTCCACCAACAATTCAGGCCGGGCCAGGCTCGCTTCCACACACGCTCTGGCCGGGGAATACCCTTCTACCACCCAGGCATCCCACACTTCATTCATTTCGGCAAAATACTTCATCTCCTTGATGTACACCGTAGCAGACAAAATATGCTTTCGATCACTGCCCGCCTGTATCAACAAATCATCCACCTTGTCCAACATGGTCTGGGTTTGTTGTTTGATTCCGGCGTCGGCATCTTTGGCCACCTGGCCACACAGATAGACCGTATCATTATGAATAACAATTTTACTCATCCGACGGCGCTCGGTTCCTAAACGGGTAATCGACATTATTGCTCCGAATTATTAAAGCGACTGATATGAAAAGACGCCAATGAAATACTTGGCTTTCCATCGGCTATCAGCTCTGCCATAACCCGTCCGACAATGGGCGACAACTGAAAGCCGTGCGCAGAAAAACCAAACGCATGATAGGCATTTGCATAGGTTTGCGATGCACTCAACACAGGAATTTTATCTGGCATAAATGCCTCGATACCGGCCCAGGCTCTAACGATATGAACATCTTGTAACTGCGGAAAAAAACTCACGACCGTATTGGCACTTTTAGCTAACTGCCGCCAATCAATTTCTGTTTTTTCTTTTTCAAAATCCAGTTTTGCCTCCAGTGCGCCGCCAATAATCAAGCTGCCATTCTGCATTTGCTTGAATGATAATTTACGGCTTGCCGCGCCCATCACCGGGTCGACAAAATGCGGTAAGCGCTCGCTGACCATTAAGGCCAGAGCCTTTGCTGTTAACGGTACAGGCTCCCCCAACATGGTAGCAACCTTGTTCGCCCAGGCACCCGCGCAATTGACTAAAACAGATCCATTTAACATGCCTGTCGATGTCCTTACCTGCCAGCCCTCTCCCGCTTGGCGTATTGCATAAACTTCACTACCAGTATGGTATTTAACCCCTAAAGACTGGGCTTTGCGACGAAACGCTGTCACCGCATGATAAGGTCGGGCGAAGCCGTCTTCGCGACAAATCAAGCCTCCCACACATCCCGGTCTCAAAGCAGGCACCCGTCGATAAAGCTCGTTCTGGTCAATCATTTGTTCATGCTGGTAACCTAAGGAACGCACCAGCGCTGCACGTTGCTGCAGCTTTTGCATATCTTCGCTATTTTCCGCCACCCGCAGTTGCCCGGGAAAACGGGCATCGCAATCTGAATCAAGCAAGGCTTCAATATTTCGCCACATTTTGGCGGCTTCCACCGTCAACGGGATTTCTGCAGGATCCCGGTTTAATTGTCTAAGCCCTCCCGCACTCACGCCAGAAGATTGCCTGCCTGGACTGTCTTTTTCAATGACGTGACATGCGTACCCCCGCATGGCCAATTGCAAGGCAGTGGAGGAGCCCATCAGGCCGCCGCCAATAATCAACACATCCGCCGTCATAGTGCAGGTTCCTCATCAATCTCGGCCAGCTGCCCCAAGGTTAAAGGAGATACCGGTGGACGCCCGCGAAAATGTCCCATTGCAGCGACTGACTGGCCGCATTCATCGGCGACAATATGCGCCACTGCGTTGCTACATTGCCTGCCCTGACAAGGCCCCATACCACAACGGGTAAAAAACTTGACCTGATTGCTATTCTCATGGCCTTGTTGAACGGCTTCTCTGATCTGCCCAGCGCTTATTTCTTCGCAACGACACACAATGGTGTGCTTGTCTGCAGTGGCCAGCAAGCTGCTCGGAATTTGAAAATAAGCCTCCAGGAAGGGGCGAATATTTCGTTCATTCCGCATCCATTTTCTATCTTGAACCGCTTTGCTATCGCGCATTTTTTTATCAAACCCAGCCAATTGATAGACCGCCTCAAGCCCTGCCAAACGCCCGGCATGTTCCGCAGAGCGCGCGCCATAAATACCCGCGCCATCGCCCGCCACTATCATGCCAGGAATACTGGTATTGCCCCATTCATCATGCTCGGGTCGCCAGCATTGCTGGCTGGCATCCCATTGATGCCGACAGCCCGCGGCCTGAGTCAACCAAATATTTGGAATCACGCCAAAATGCGTCAACAACACTTCTGTATCAATAGCTTTTTGTTTGCCAAAATGTTTAAAACAGACGTTTTGTAATTGCCCATCGCCTTCAGCCCGCAAATCACTGACACCAAAAAACATCGGTACACCGGCACGCTTCAGTTCTATTTGATAGCCTATGCCTTTGCTTAAATAGTGATGTGCCAGCAAAGCCTTTGGCAATTTCGGCAGCGCACTAATGTGATTGGATAAAGGCGTCACATCCAGCAATGCTTTCACCTCAACACCGGCATGCAAATACTGCCACGCCAGCAATAACAACAAGGGGCCAGAACCGGCTAACACGACGCCATTATCGGGCACTATGCCCGCAGATTTAAACAGGATTTGCCCGGCTCCAGCGTGCATCACGCCAGCTAACGTCCAACCGGGAAATGGCACCGGCCTTTCCAATGCACCATTGGCAATAATCACCTGATCGGCACTAATAATACGCGCCTGATTATTTCGCAACAGACCGATTTCCAATTCTTTATTTAATGACCACACCCGGGTTTGTGGACAATGCGTGGCTCCGCTTTCGCGAAATGCGCTAACCAGTTCCTTGCCGCGCAGATATTCGGCGCCCAATTGCTGAGCACGTTGCGGCGAGACAGTTTCTATCGAACGATAAATTTGTCCGCCCAGCGTGGTCTGTTCATCCAGTAAACGACAGGAAATGCCATATTCAGCCGCGATGCTTGCCGCAGCAAGCCCTGCCGGCCCACCACCAATCACCACTAACGGATAATGTTCATCCATTTTCGCGCCCCTCCAAGGGCTTTCCGACACCCTGCTGCGT
>SPJL01008448.1_pt1 | contig 33249 bp, 29 predicted proteins | sample 3741751 | NCBI WGS metagenome assembly SPJL01 (sample SAMN10925998, study PRJNA522277) | cold seep metagenome | isolation source: Elba SIP-enriched marine methane seep metagenome, extraction at timepoint T3 | place: Italy: coast of Elba, Mediterranean Sea | reverse complement strand
TGCCGTAGCCTTTTCCCCGGTATTCAGTTTGTACAAATAAATCATTGAGAATGGCAACCGTTTCAGCGCGCGTGCTGGAGAAACCTTTGTACACAGTAGAAAACCCGACGACTTGCTGCTGAACACGATAAAGATGCAACACGCCCTGGTCCTGGTTTAGAGCAAATTGGGAAAAGAAGGCCTTGTTTTTCTCGTCATCAATGTCTTCAACACCGTAAAAATCCTGATATTCCCTGATAAGCGGCAGGACTTCATCAAGATTGGTTAAAGTGACTTTTTCGATCATTTTGTCTTTGAATGTTGAATTGTGAAAAGTCAGGCGTGCTTTTTTGCTTTTGCATAGACCCGTCCTTTTTCACGCTTGCCTACGGTAATAACACGTACGTAGCTTTCTTCATCATTAACGTCATAAACCAGACGATAACCGGCTGATTTCAATTTGATTTTATATACATTGGTAAAACCGTGTAATTGATTGGTCGAATTTCGAAAGTTCTCCAGCCGTTCAGTTAATTTTTTTTGAATTGTTTTTGGAAATGACCACTAAAGTGATCAACCGGAGATAAAAGCCTTTAGCTAAAGATGTCATTTTCATACTCAGGTGTATCAAGAATACGGCACTTATTGTTCCCACGCCTTGGAGCATGGGAACAATTTAAATCCCTTTTACTTCATCTTTTCCATCATCGCCAGCCCTAAATCAGCCGGTGAATCCACTACCGTCACGCCAGCATTCTGCAAGGCTTTCACTTTGCCTTCTGCAGTGCCTTTTCCACCGGTGACAATTGCGCCGGCATGCCCCATGCGTTTGCCTGGAGGCGCAGTACGGCCAGTGATATAGCCAACAACAGGCTTGGTGACATTATCGGCAATGTAATCTGCGGCTTCTTCTTCCTCGCTGCCGCCGATTTCGCCAACCATGATAATGCCTTCGGTTTGCTCGTCTTCCTGCAAACGGCAAATCACATCGGTAAATGTCATGCCATGTACCGGGTCGCCGCCGATGCCGACGCAAGTACTTTGCCCTAGTCCCTGATTGGTCGTCTGGTAAACGGCTTCGTAAGTCAAGGTGCCGGAACGCGAAACAATACCAATTTTACCCGGCTGGTGGATATGCCCTGGCATAATGCCGATTTTACATTCGCCCGGAGTAATCACGCCGGGACAATTGGGGCCGACCAATAAAGCATTACTGCCTTGCATTGCCGCTTTCACGCGCAGCATGTGTAACACAGGAATGCCCTCGGTAATACATACGATTAAGCCGATGCCCGCATCGACAGCTTCCAGTATCGCATCGGCCGCAAAAAATGGCGGTACGTAAATCACGCTGGCGTTCGCGCCAGTACCATCCACGGCTTCCTGTACGGTATCGAAAACCGGTACGCCTAAATGGGTCTGGCCGCCACGTCCTGGCGTCACGCCGCCGACCAGTTGCGTACCGTATGCAAGCATTTGTTCAGAATGAAACGTGCCCTGTTTTCCGGTAAATCCCTGGCAGATCAGCTTGGTGTCTTTGTTAACTAAAATACTCATGCTTGACCTCCTGCAAGTGCAACGGCTTTTTCGGCAGCCAGATTTAAGTCCTCTGCGGTTTCCAGCCCGAGACCGGATTCATTTAATAATGCCAGGCCTTTTTCGGCATTGGTGCCTTCCAGTCTGACCACCACCGGAATATTCAAATCGACCACTTTAACCGCGGCCAGAATACCTTGGGCGATCACATCACATTGCACGATGCCGCCAAAAATATTGACCAGCACGGCTTTCACGTTTTTATCGGACAACAGTAACTTGAAGGCTTCCGCGACTTTTTCTTCATTGGTGCCGCCACCAACATCCAGAAAGTTGGCCGGTGAGCCGCCTTTGAATTTCACCAGATCCATCGTCGCCATCGCCAGCCCTGCACCGTTGACCATGCAACCAATACTTCCGTCCAGCGTGACGTAGTTGAGATCAAATTCAGCCGCTTTGCATTCTTTCTCGTCTTCCTGACTCATATCGCGCAAGGCCAGAATATCCTTATGCGCCGGCACCGCATTGTCATCAAAATTGATTTTGGCATCCAACGCTAAAATGGCACCGTCTTCGGTTTCCACCAACGGGTTAATTTCAATCTGGCTGGCATCTTTAGCGATGAACAGGTCGTACATGCCTTTCATCACGGCTGCCAGCTGTTTACTTTGTTCTTTGCCCAAGCCCAGTACTTTTGCCACATTGCGGCATTGGTACGGTTGCAGGCCTGCTGCCGGATGCACTTGAATCGTAGTAATCTTTTCCGGCGTTTCTGCCGCCACAGCTTCAATGTCCATACCACCAGCGGCAGATGCCATAAACATGACGCGCTCTGTCGCTCTGTCCAGTAACAAACTGATGTAGAATTCACTTTTGATCGGGCTGGGGGCTTCCACCATCACCGAGTTAACCGGCAAGCCTTCTGGCACTGTTTGTATCGTCGCCAGCATGGTACCGAGCATATCATCGGCAAATTGTGTAACTTCATCTGTTGATTTTGCAAACTTAACGCCGCCCGCCTTACCGCGCGCGCCTGCATGAATTTGTGCCTTGATAACCCAGCTGTCGCCACCAATGTCCTGTGCGACCTCTGCCGCCACTGCGCCGCTGCTCGCTTCTGCGCCTGCCGGAACGGGAATACCAAACTCTCGAAACAGTTGTTTGGCCTGAAATTCATGTATGTTCATGCAATGCTCCTGAATACAAAATGCTTTTTTAAATGAAGATCACGGGTGAATGCTATGCTTAACTCAAAGAATCAGTAAGCACTGATCTATTTAGCATTATTCTAGTTAAAACTGCATAAAACAAGCGCATTTTATGGCTTTGGATACTCAACATACAATTTACCCCTGTCCTTTTTCCAAAAATTACGGATTGCCAGAACAGCAGGCCTGGTTGCTGCTTAAAATCTATTTTTTATATCGGTTTGTTTCATCCAGCTTGTTAATAATGTTGTCTTACAGTGCATTCACCAATGATGCATTTGATATTTTTAATACCTTGTTGTACGAATCTATCAGTTATAGCTATCTCATTTTTATTACCATCACGGCGACTTTTTTATTTCGGCGGATGTTTGCATATAGCACGCAAGCGCAAATTACGATTTTTTCAGATATTGTCATTGTTACCCTGCTTATGCATGCTTGTGGAGGTGTCACCAGTGGTTTAGGTGTGTTGCTTGCATTTCCTGTCGCGGCGGCAGGGGTGCTGATTGGTGGCCGCTGTTGTTTATTGCTGGCTTCCATCGCAAGTTTTGCTGTGTTTACTGAGCAAATTTATGTCATCAATGTATTTAATAAATCTTATGCCTCTTTAAGTAATGCGGGGTTATTGGGTGCGTTGTTTTTTACTATTGCTGTGTTGTCCATGTTAATGGCACAGCGAACAGAGCAATCTGAAAACCTGGCCAACCAACAACAGCAAACCATTACGCGGCTGGAAGAATTGAATCGGTACATCATTCAGCATTTGCAGAGTGGTGTTGTGATTTGCGATGAACTGCAGAATATTATTCTGTCCAATGAAGCCAGTTTACGCTTTTTTCAAGTGTTGTCGTCTGTTAAAACCATTCCTGAAATCAATGCTCAATTGGCAAATGATCTTGCCGAATGGCAGACGGGAGCAGGTAAGAATGAGTCTTTCATATCATTAGATGTGGGAATGTCTGTGCAAGTGCAATTTTCCACATTGCAATTAAATGATGAAAACCTGGTTCATCTGATGATTGAAGATATGGCACTTTATAACCAGCGATTGCAGCAGAATAAACTGGCATCTCTGGGGCGATTGACGGCCAGTATCGCCCATGAAATTCGAAATCCTCTGGGTGCAATCAGTCATGCGGGACAATTATTGTCAGAAGAAGATGCATTGTCAGATGAGAATAAGCGTCTGACAGAAATTATCCAGAATCATTGTAAACGGGTTAATCACATCATTGAAGATATATTAAGGTTATCCCGCAGGACACCATCAACCAAACAAAAAGTGGTTCTGGAAACCTGGGTACCGGAATTTGTTCACAGTTTTTCTGAAGAATATGTTTTACAACCGCAACAGATAAAACTCAATGTGCTTGATCAAGGCATGACTACGCTGTTTGATGAAGGTCAGTTAAGACAAATTCTGGCCAATCTATGTAGCAATGCAATTCGTTATGGGAACGATGAGAGTTGTCTTATAGAAATTTTAAATATTAACAATCGCCCCTGTGTTCGTGTCATTGACCAGGGCAGCGAACTGGATGAAGACGTCATTGATCATTTGTTTGAGCCCTTCTTTACCACTTCCAGCCAGGGCACCGGATTGGGACTGTATATTTCACGTGAACTTGCAGAACTCAATCAGGCAAAATTAAGCTATGATTTAACTCATCCAAAAACCTGTTTTTCTCTGAGTCTGGTTGATGCAGATTTAGGTGTAATGAACTTATGAGACATCCGACAGCACTTATCGTAGACGACGAGCCCGATATCAGGGAGCTACTGGAAATCACGCTTAAACGTATGAATATTGATACGATTTCTGCCGCTGATCTATCCCGTGGCAAAGAATTATTGATTCAACAGAATATTGATCTGTGTCTCACCGATATGCGCTTACCGGATGGAGATGGACTCGTCCTGGTCAAGCATGCACAAGCTTGCGAGCGTAATATTCCGTGCGTGGTTATTACGGCACATGGCAACATGGACACGGCTGTTAAAGCAATGAAGAGCGGTGCATTTGATTTTTTATCCAAACCGGTTGATTTATCTGCACTACGGCAATTGGTCACTAATGCGTTGCAGCTTTCCCACCCCAAGCAGTTAAGCAAAGAGCGTCGAACCCGGCACCAGTTGTTGGGCGATTCACAGCTGATGCGGGATATACGTTCCAAAATTGACAAATTAGCGCGCAGCCAGGCTCCTGTCTATATCAGTGGAGAATCAGGGTCAGGCAAAGAATTGGTTGCTCGATTGATCCATCAGCAAAGCCCTAAAAGTGACCATCCCTTCGTTGCTGTAAACTGCGGTGCAATCCCACAGGAATTGATGGAAAGTGAATTTTTTGGGCACAAAAAAGGGAGTTTTACCGGTGCTGTCAGCGATAAAGAAGGGCTGTTTCAAGCCGCAGATAACGGGACGCTTTTCCTGGATGAAGTGGCTGATCTGCCATTATCACTGCAAGTAAAATTGCTACGGGCAATACAAGAGAAAAAAATTCGACCCATTGGTGAGCAGAAAGAAATCAATATTAATGTCAGGGTACTCAGTGCAACCCATAAAGATCTTGAGGAAATGGTACATGAAGGCAGTTTTCGGCAGGATCTGTATTACCGCCTGAATGTGATTGAACTGAATTTACCGCCTTTGCGAGCCAGAACATCAGACATCCCGGAGCTGACTGAATTTCTGCTGGACAAGCTTTCAACAACCAATCAGCATGATAAACCTTCTATTTCTGCTGGAGCTGTCAAGGCCTTACAGAATTATCAGTTTCCAGGCAATGTCAGGGAACTGGAAAATATTCTTGAACGTGCGCTCGCGTTATTTGACGGACATCAGGTTGAACTTGATGATTTAAACTTGCCAATGATCAGGCAGGTTCCGGAAGCGGCGGAATACAATCCTTCCACTCAGTCCCTGGAGGATTATCTTGAAGAGATAGAGAAAAAAGCATTAACAGCGGCTTTAGAGCAAAATCGCTGGAATAAAACGGCGGCGGCTAAACAATTGGGATTGACCTTTCGTTCATTTCGTTATCGATTAAGTAAATTGGGTCTTGATTAATCATCATTTAATCTAAAAATATACAATATCGAGTTTTATCGAATCACCGTGTAAGATTGGCCCGTTGAAAAGCTACAGGAGCATAACGTAATGAATTACTGGTTGATGAAATCAGAACCTTCCGCATTTGGCATTAATGACCTTATCGATATGCCTGATCAAACTGACCACTGGGATGGGGTCAGAAATTATCAGGCACGCAATATGATGCGGGATGATATGAAATTAGGTGATCAAATCTTTTTTTATCATTCCAACTGTAGTGTACCCGGCATCGTCGGCATTATGGAAGTGGTTAAGGAAGGTTACCCCGACCATACAGCGTTTGACCCTGACTGCACATATTTTGACCCCAAAAGTGACCCGGAGAAGCCTCGCTGGATCATGGTCGATGTCAAATTCGTTAAACAATTTGATCGTACAATCACCCTGAAAGAATTAAAGGAGAAACCTGAACTGGAAGACCTTGCATTGGTGCGGCGGGGCAACCGGCTCTCTATCATGCCTGTCTCCGAGCAACAATGGTCATTCATACTCAATTTGGTGTAGCTGTTTATTATTTCAGAATACTTAAAATCATTGCATGACCCACTCCCATCAATTTGTATTGCCTTTGTCGTTAAGAAGAAGAGCCGCTTATAAAGCACTCGGAACAGTCCTTGACTATGACAAGCTAATGAGAGCCATGTGGATGCTTGAGGAGCGAGCCCCAAATGCAGACCGGCTTACGTTTCTCGGATTAATCAGTGTCATTTCACAAGTCTTTAATATCGATAACCAGATTGTTTCCAAAATCATGCTGGACACCAATCGCTATCTAGCTGAGGATGAGGCCCACTTACCGCCTGATCCACTGGCCGAGATGAATCGGTTTCTTAATAAGACTCAAGAACCTGCTCCTATTGACCGTGGTACCTATACATATTCAAGTGTATGGAATGACCATAATATCGCTGAATTTTGTCAACACTTGGCAAATACCGCTTCTTCACAAAACCAGAAGCATTTTATTTTGGCACACTCCTCACATATGATTGACAGCGAAATTATCGCTACTTTTGCCAATCGTCTTCAGCAACAAGGTTGCATTGTCTATCGTGCAGGCAATTTACCGTATTCAATCTATAACTTTATTGTTGCCAGTTCAGCTATTGGCAATGGCATTTACCTTGTAGCAAACCAGGGAAAAGAACTTCAGATCCAGGTAAAAGTTGCTCTAGCTGGCGATTTACAGCGATTTTCTACAGATGGCGTATTGATGCCCCCTCAAAGCGACATCACACATTTTACCCCCATGGAAAGCCCATTGGGTTTTCCTGTATATGCCAGTGATTATCTGGCAAAAATTTTTGACAATATATCTCCACTACGCCCTTTTTTTGTGGCGATTATCAGCCCCAGTCAATTGGTACTGGAATTTGCAACTGAGTTGTTTACTGAGTTCGGATGCAAAGTTCGTGTGTTAAATCCTCGCGAAAATGCCAACAATATCCCTGTTGATAAAAGAGATCCGGTAAATGCGCAGTTAATGGACTTAGCACATTTTATCGTTTTAAAAAAAGCGGATGTAGGTTTTTATTTCAATCATGATTGCTCATCACTGCGTGTAGTAAACAAACAAGGTAAGGTTCTCAGTCATTTTGACGTCTCTTTATTACTCCATAAGGCTAAGCAAAGTGCTGTACCGCAACACCTTTCCTTGATTGACTCAAAATGGCAACCGTTAATGTCGAATTTATCAACCGAGGATAAGAAGCATTTAGTTTTGGGTGACGAGCCTGAGTTTCTTCCTTCTATCGCTAAAGATAGACAACTCTCATTTACTGCGAATGATCAGGGTCATTTTCATTTTTACGACCGCTGGCATGGCTTGAATGATGCCTTTTATAGTGCATCCAGGGTATTGGAAACGTTGTCTACGTTTAACAATGACGATGTGTAAGTAAGCCATCGCGGGTAACAGCCTCGGTCTATTCCATACTCTTTTGATCAACTTCTCAAAATAGCACTTCTTTCTTATCCTCAGGTTGAAAGCTGTTAATCTTTTAATAAATTAATTTATATTATTCAAATGCTTAATTTATTAAAAAACAAATTGTTCTGTCTTGTGCTGGTGTTATTTCCACTCTCAGTATCAGCTAATGAACCTGGCGAGCCATTGCATTCATCCACAGTCTGGATTGCCATATCAATTGCTTTGGTCTTTTTTATGCAGGCAGGCTTCGCTTTACTGGAATGCGGTTCTTCCAGAGCGAAAAATGCAATTAATGTCATCATGAAAAACTATACTGATGTCTGTTTTGGAAGTCTGTTTTTTTGGGCATTTGGCTACGGACTTATGTTTGGTGACAGCTTTGCAGGCATCATCGGAAGTTCCAGCTTTTTTCCGGAAGATTTCAGTAATGACGACATCGTAGCACTGTTATTTCAATTGATGTTCGCCGCAACAGCAGCCACAATTGTCAGTGGCGCCGTAGCAGAACGTATGCGTTTCAGTGCATATCTTATTTGTTCAATGTTTATCTGTGCATTCATTTATCCTGTATTTGGCCATTGGGTGTGGAATGAACATGGCTGGCTTAACCAACTAGGGTTTGTTGATTTTGCAGGGGCAACTGTCGTCCACTCTATTGGCGGGTGGTGTGCGCTGGCTGCGGTACTGGTGTTGGGGCCACGTTTAGGACGGTTTTCCAGAACAGGAGAAGCTAGAGATATCCCTGGACATAATCTGCCGATGATCGCATTAGGCGGGTTTATATTATGGCTGGGCTGGTTTGGATTTAATGGTGGCAGTACAACTGACTACAGCACGCTGGGTAAAGTATTATTAAATACGCATCTTGGTGCATGCGCCGGTGCAGCCGGAGCCTTATTGTTCCAGGTACTCACAAACCGTCCAGTATTAATGACAACAACTGTCAATGCCGCCATTGCAGGATTGGTATCGGTCACTGCAGGTACTGATAGCCTGTCTGCAGGGATGAGTGTTGTGACTGGATTATTCAGTGGCATACTGTTGATTTTCAGTTGTGATTTACTTTCACGATACAAAATTGATGACGTTGTCAGTGCTATCGCAGTGCATGGTGTAGCAGGCGCATGGGGAACATTGGCGGCAGGATTGTTCTACCAAGGAGATATGTTTTCGTTGAATCGGATTATTGTTCAGCTCATCGGTATCTTATCCGCTTTCATATGGGGCTTTTTCAGCTCTTATTTGCTATTCAAGCTGGTTAATCGGTTTCTCCCGATTAGAGCCAGCAGTCTGCATGAACAACGTGGTCTTGATTACACCGAGCATTATGAACAAGGCTATGCAGAATTTAACCAATCCATCACGCATGCAGGCGTGTCGAAATAATTATGGATGAGCACATGAATACTCCTCTGAACCCCGGATTGCGACGAAGAGTGGCTTATCTTACGCTGCAGGGCATAATGAATGATGAACAAATAATGCAGGCATTGTGGATGCTGGAAAAAAGAGACCAGTCTGCAGACAAGCTCAGCTTTATTGGCTTTGTAGGTGTCACAGCTGAGCTCATGGGCATTAATAGCAGTGTAGTTTCATCGCTTTATCCAAAGCTTAATAACAACTTGTCTTTACCCGAAAACGAGCTGCCTGCCGATCCCATGCCTCAAATGTTGAAATTTAAAGGCATTTCGGGCGTACAAGATCCAACAAAACCTGTAGAGGAAAAGAAACAACAGGCTGACTCAATGGATAGGGTACAAAAAAAGAAAAAGGGGAATCCTGAGATGGTGGTGTTTGTCGCCATGATCTCAGGATTAACATCGGAATTACGCTATCCTGACAGCCAGTCCTATTCTTCTTTCAAGGAGGCATTAGCTGAGCAGCTCCACCTTTGTGATCTGAATAATGAGCATCGGGCTCAGCTGGTTCAATGGTCGGAAACGCTAGACTTAAAAGCATTTAAGGAAAATTTTGCGTTGAACCAAGTCAGTAAAATGTTTCATTGTGTTTATATTGCAACCTGTGAGGCTGAAGGCCCGGTGAGTGCTGATAATGCCTTGAATAAAGCGATTCAATACGCAAGCTCACTTAAAGTTGCCAAAGAATTTTCGCCTCGAAATCTTCTTTAATTCTTCGCTTGAATCTTCCTCCGGTTCAAATGATTCTCCCCTGTGTGTTTTCCCATCATTTTTGTAAGCATTGGGAGGCTATGATTTTATATCTTTCTCATATACCATTAGCTATCAGCCAATTTGGTCATGGGGATTATTCAATGGCACATATTCAACACAAAGAAGTACAGGCAATATCATGATTACTGAACGTGCCGTACTGGCGGGCGGTTGTTTTTGGGGAATGCAGGCATTGATTCGTAAATTACCTGGAATAATAAACACACGCGTGGGTTACACCGGCGGCGATGTGGCTAATGCGACTTACCGCAATCACGGGACGCATGCCGAAGGCATTGAGATTGAGTTTGACCCGGACACAATCTCATACCGCCAGCTGCTTGAGCTCTTTTTTCAAATTCACGATCCGACCACGCTTAACCAACAAGGCAATGATCGTGGCCTTTCCTATCGTTCAGCCATCTATTACCTGGATGACAAGCAAAAAGACATTGCGCTGCAAACGATTGCCGATGTCAATGCATCAGGCCGCTGGCCAGGAAAAGTAGTGACCGAAGTCACTGTGGTGAGTGATTTCTGGGAAGCCGAGCCGGAGCATCAGGATTATCTGGAACACTATCCCAATGGCTATACTTGTCATTTTCCTCGTGCAGAATGGGTATTGCAAAAATAATAAAAATCAACAAAGCCTTTACCGGTAGGTGCAAGGCCAGGTTAGCTTGGGAATCTCAGCCCTGCTTTGCCTAGTGAGCATTAGCCCTGTATTTTTTTATCAATACGTCAATAAATCCAGACGCAAACAGAAAGTAAAGTCATTGCCATTACTGGTTTCAAAGGCCAATTAAGGCATCTTTACACTGAAACTGAATTACAGGATGAAGCGATAGCAATATGATTACGTTTATCATTGGCTAAAATCCTTGCCACATTCCCATATTTTGCAGGCGTTTGCCGTATTGGCACAGCAGCAGGACTAGCAGATGGTTGAAAAACATTATGAGCGCAGGCAAGGCACAAATGATGAAAAAGCGTAGTTTTCTTGATGTCAATGAACATTTTTTAACGCCTAATTAGCACGCGCAATAATGTTCAACCGCCTACTAGGAGACTTAGCGGGCTTTGCTTGGCCTCTTACTCTTTTGGCGAAACGACATCAACCAATGCGGCATCAAGTTCAGAAAATTTAAACCTGAATCCCACCGCTTGCAGCTGTTGCGGCACGACCCGTTGGCCGGTTAACAACAGACGGGACATTTCACCCAACACCCATTTTAAGGGCAAGGCTGGTACAGGAAGACAGGCCTTAACTTTCAACTGCCTGGCAAGTGATGCTGTAAATTCGGCATTACTTACCGGGTTGGGTGCGGTCGCATTAAACACGCCGGAAGTCTGTTTATTTTCAGCAAGAAACATCAGCACCTTAACCATGTCATCAATATGTATCCATGACATATACTGCCGACCGTCGCCGAAGCGGCCGCCCAGATACAGTTTGAACGGTAACAGCATACGTGACAACATGCCACCATGAGCCGACAGTACCAAGCCGGTTCTGACAATACAGACGCGTACACCTGACTCACTGGCGCATTGTGCCTGCTGCTCCCATTGCTGACACAGTTGATGGGTATATTCATCATGGGCCGGGCTGTCTTCGGTCAACCGCTGGTCGCCGCCATCACCGTACCAGCCCACGGCCGAGCCACTAATTAAACATTCCGGTTTGTGCGTGCGCTGTGAAATCCAGTCTACCAGTTGCCGGGTTAACGCTATACGGCTTTGTTCCAGCTTGCGTTTGCGTGCTGCTGTCCACAAATGATCAAAAATCGGCTCCCCGGCCAGATTGATGACAACATCAAATACTTCATTATCTGCTATATCCTGCAATGAGGAGACCGCGTTAACCCCCGGTCCACAATTCTTTGCCACTTTGGGCAATGAACGCGTCAAGACGGTCACCCGATGCTGTTCCGCTATCAATTTTCGACATAATGCCGAGCCGATCAAACCGGTTCCACCTGTAATTAGATAATGTGCCATCTTGATCTCCCGTCAGTTAAACTTTTTCATCAACTATATCTCTAAAGACAAACGTTGCTGCAAACTTATCCCTGAATTGTTTATAAATTTGCACAAAAAAACATGAGGATATCACTATGATTGAGCTATATACCGACAGCACTTTCAACGGTCAACGCGCATCCATTATGCTTGAAGAAACCGGACTGGACTATACCGCGCACCGGGTCAACCTGACACAGGGAGAGCAGCGTAAACCTTCTTTTCTTAAACTTAACCCGCGCGGCCAGATTCCGGTACTGGTGGATCATGCCGACACCGATACGCCTTTCATCATGACTCAATCCATTACTATTCTGATTTATCTGTCAGAAAAAACCGGCATGTTCACTCCGACCAAGCTGCAGGACAAAATGCGTATGTATGAGTGGCTGCAGTTTCACGCCGTGGATATTGGTGCCAATGTGTTCAGTGCGTATTATCTGAGTCAGCTTTGCCCAACCCCGCAACCACAGGCGGCAGAGATCCTGACCGAAAGAGTGATTGCACTGTATCGGCATTTCAACAAATATCTATCGAAAAACGAATACCTGGGCGGGACGGACTACAGCATTGCCGACATTGCTGCATTTCCCGCTGTGTTGGCGCTGTTTGATAAACTGGCTGGCTACCCGCACCTTAATCGTTGGGTGCAACAAGTGAATGCACGCCCTGCTGTCATTAAAGGGCTGGCAGTGCCTGATCAATGAGTATATGGCAGACATTCAACTGATGATTAATAACCTGAACCCCGACAAAGCATTTCACTTTTACCAGATCAAGAAATTATGTTAAGAAAAATATTTGACGCACTGCGATAAAATTTCATTTGTTTCGCTCAGGCTAAAATATTCTGGATCAAAATCACTTCCAAGCCACTCCAACATGTCTTCATATTCTGAATGAGCGGAATCCTTGATTGTCTCAAGCAGACTCTCATACCCCCAAATGCCGCCACAATCTTCAGGAGGACACGACCTTTTTCCAGTTTTGCATTTCACAACAGCGGATGAAGGGTCAAACGGGAGGATTTTCTCAAGTATGACTTCATTCCTCCAGCCATCACCAAAGTCATACTCATAGCTTAGAGCATCTTTTTCCGATTTAAGTAAATCCGAGAGTCGGTAATTATTTTCATCTTCACTCTCAGACCCAAAATCAGCGCCAAATGCGCGGTTTCGAGCCGATTAATGTAATTTTGATTTGATATAGGGATTGTAATGGCTTTGTACTCATTGATATCTCTTAAGATTAACTCGCGACTACTTTATCAATATAGAAAGCGTTCGCATAATGGCATATGATTTAATTTATTGCTGCCAAAATTGATGCTTAAGGAACCTCTGATCAAGTCCAATTATTTTTAGTAAGCTAAATTCTAACCAACTTAATCAGAGGTTCCTTAATTAATCGTTCGTCTAAATGAACGTGGCTTTACCCAAAACCATGCAGCAACCACCAATGCGCCGAATATGGAGTAAACCAAAATAAATATCCAGAAGGGCAGGTCAATATACAGGATTTTACCCAGCCAGTATGCGATGAATGATCCGCTATAGGTGGACTGCCCGGCAAGGTGGCGAAAGTGCATTTCCAAGACAGTTAATGAACAGATGTGCCCAAACCAGGACTGGATAACGACAATGCCAATGGCTAACAGGTGGATTAAACGAAACCACGGGTTACGTACCCATTGCCAGCCTGTCACTTTGCCGATAAGCGTGACTGCCAGACCGCCAATAATGAACACAACAATCAGAACATGTATGCTCAGGATCAGGTCGGCGAGGAAGAGAAAAAAGGGCGGAGAACTCACTTCTGTATCTGTTTATTTAAGACGTTTGATAACCATTACAACATCCCCTCCAGATATTCCCACACAGCATCCAATATCAAAGGTTGAGCTTTGACCGCAGGGTGCAGCCCATCAGCCTGCATCAGGTCCTTGATCAGGGCAATGTCCTGCAGGATAAAGGGGACGAAGGCAACGGAATGTTCTTGTGCAAGTTGCGGATAGACATTGTAGAACATATCGGTATAGCGCTTGCCGAAGTTGGGCGGAATGCGCATGCTGAGCAGTAATACTCTTGCGCCGATTTTATGCGTACGCTTGATGATCTGTGACAGATTGCTTTTCATGACCTTGGGCGACAGGCCGCGTAACCCGTCATTCGCGCCCAGTTCAAGAATCAATATCTCCGGTTGGTGTTCGCTGAGTGCCTCATCTACCCGCGCCAAACCTCCCGCGCTGGTATCGCCGCTGATGCTTTCATTGTGTACCTTGTAGTCATGGCCTTCCTGTTGCAATTTTTGCTGCAACAATGCGACCCAGCCCTGATAATTATGCATGCCGTAAGCCGCGCTCAGGCTGTCGCCAAGCACGACAATTGATTTCGCCGTGGCATTGATTGAAAATAGCATGATGAATCCTGCCAATAATAGTCTTGTCATGTCGCAATCCGATCCAATTATTCAAACACAAAATCTGGGCAAAACCGTGGTCACAGCCGACGGTGATCTGCATATCTTGTCATCTGTAGATTTAACAATCAAACGCGGCGACAGTCTGGCCATTGTCGGTGCTTCCGGTTCCGGTAAGTCAACCCTGTTGAGCCTGCTGGCCGGGCTTGATGTGCCAAGTTGTGGTTCCATTCTGATAAATCAGCAGGATATCACGGCGATGAATGAAGATGGTCGTGCCGCATTGCGTAATCAATTGATCGGCTTTGTGTTTCAGTCTTTTCAATTGCTGGACAGCCTGACCGCCGTAGAAAATGTGATGTTGCCGCTGGAATTATGCGGAGACCAACAGGCGCAGAGCAAAGCCGAAAGTTTGCTGGACAGAGTAGGGCTGGGGCATCGTCTGACGCATACCCCGCGTCAACTGTCCGGCGGCGAACAACAACGGGTAGCCCTGGCGCGGGCGTTCGTCACCGAACCAGCGATTTTGTTTGCCGATGAACCCACGGGCAATCTGGACAGCTATACCGGCGCGCATATTATTGATTTGCTGTTCGCTTTGAATCAGGAGCAACACACCACTCTGGTACTGGTCACTCACGACCCGCAACTGGCCGAGCGCTGCCAGTCGCAAATCAAACTGGATGCGGGGCGACTCATATGAATGCCTTTGCCCTTGCCTGGCGCATGTTGCGTCGGGATGCCCGCTCCGGCGAATTGATTATACTGCTGAGTGCTTTGATCATTGCCGTCGCCAGCACGACCGCTATCAGCCTGTTTGCCGACCGCCTGCACAATACCATGCGCCAGCAGGCGGCTGACTTTATGGCGGCTGATCTGGTTATCACCAGCCCATTCCATATTTCTGATGACTGGTTGAGCAGAGCCTCTCAATTAAATCTTAAACAGGCGAAAACTGCCGAGTTTTCTACTGTACTAATGGAAAATGATGAACTGTTGCTGGTGGGAGTGAAAGCGGTCAGCACGCATTATCCACTACGTGGCTATCTGAAAACCATCACAGACAATTACCAGCAGGAAACGGTGCGAAACCAGGGGCCGGAAGCTGGTAAAGTGTGGGTGGAAAAGCGGATTTTGTCCGCCCTGAAGTTAACGCTGGGCGATACCTTGCGGGTGGGTGAAAAGCCGTTGCTCATTGAGCATATCCTGACCTATGAGCCGGACAAGCGTGGTGATGTTTACAGCCTGTCGCCGCGCGTGATGATCAACGGCGCCGACCTTCTGTCCACAGAAATTATTCAGCCGGGCAGTCACGTGCATTATTTCTTTCAGTTCAGTGGTACTCAGCAGGAGCTGGTTGAGTTCAACCACTGGGTTAAACCGTTCATGATTCCAACGCAACGCATCATGGATATTTATGAAGACCGCCCCGAATTAGGCACCGCCCTGCAACGCGCCGAACGCTATCTGGGGTTATCCAGCATTATCGTCATTATCATTGCCGGTGTCGCCATTGCGATGGCTACACGCCGTTATTGTGAACGTCATTTTAATACAACAGCCATTCTGCGTTGTCTGGGCTTAAAGCAATCCCAGGTCCTTTGGCTTTATACTCTGCAATTCATCTTGCTTGGACTGATCGCCAACAGCATTGCCATCGCTCTGGGCTGGCTTGCGCAGGACGCCTTATTCCATTTATTGCGCGATCTGCTCCCTGCGCGGGTATCCTCACCCGGCCTGTTTGCCGTGTTATTTGGTTACCTCACAGGGTTAGCCATCTTATTTGGCTTCGCCCTGCCTCCCTTGTTGCGATTGAAACGTGTCGCACCATTGCGGGTACTGCGACGTGACCTTGATCCATTACCCAGCAGCGCGTGGCTGGTCTATGGACTGGCTTTGGTGTTGGTTTCTGTATTGATCTGGCACTACACTGATGATCTTAAAATGACGTTGGCGCTGGTTGCCGGAGGTACTCTTTTGACCGCTTTGCTGGGTGTGGTTGTTTATTTCTCGCTAAAACAATGCCGCGCATTAATACCCCGGCTGGGACTTTATGGCCGCTTTGCTATCCAGAACCTGGTTCGTGATGCCCGAACCACCACCACACAAACGCTGGCCTTCAGTATTACGCTGGTGGCCATGTTACTTACCCTGACTGTGCGCACCGACCTGCTGGATGATTGGCAACAGCAATTGCCGGATGATGCGCCGAACCATTTTGCCTTAAATATTTTTCCTGATCAAAAAGCAAACATGCAGCAACAATTGGATCAGCATGGCCTGGAAAACACCCGTTTTTATCCGATTGTACGTGGCCGCTTGATCAGAATTAATGATGTTGCAGTACAGCAAATTGTCTCCAAGGAATCACAGGGCGAACGTGCCACCCACCGGGATTTGAGCCTGACCTGGGACAAACAGTTGCCGCACGATAATCGACTGCTGGAAGGCGAATGGCATGATCAGCTGCCTCCTGGCCAAGTCTCGGTTGAAGCCAAACTGGCCAAAAGCCTGAAAGTAAAGCTGGGCGACAAGCTGACATTTACCGTGGGCACCCAGCAATTGTCGGCGACGATCAACAGCATTCGTGAAGTGAAGTGGGATACCATGAAGCCCAACTTTTATATGTTCTTCACCCCCGGTACTCTGGAGTCCTATCCGACCACTTATCTGACCAGCTTTTATCTGCCAAAAGAGAAAAAATCGCTGCTTAATACACTGGCCAAACAATTCCCGGGCATGACGATTCTGGAAGTTGATTTGATACTTGAGCAGTTTAAATCCATACTCACCCAGCTCACACAGGCGATCAATTACCTGTTGTATTTTGCTCTGCTGGCCGGGTTTACTGTATTGTTTGCCGCCATCCACTCCACGCTGGATCAACGCATTTATGAAGGGGCTTTGCTACGCACCCTGGGTGCACATAAAAAACTGTTACGCAGAGCACATCTGCTGGAGTTTACGCTGTTGGGCCTGCTGGCGTCTCTGTTTGCACTGATGTTGTCAGAAAGCCTGATTTTAGTACTGTACCATTTTGTGCTGCATCTGGAATATCAGCCTGATGTCACACTGTGGTTGATTACTTTATTGGCTGGTACTGTGTTTATTGCTCTGGCAGGCTATTTTGGCGTGCGCAGTGTGGTCAAACATTCCCCGATGCGGATTTTCAGGGAGGTGTAAGTTACATCTCAAAAGAACGATGTATTTTTTTTGAACAAAGTTTAGTTTATTCATTCTATATTAAACGACCCCGGACTATGCTTGAGTCTGACATCCACCCATTTAGGTAGAGAACCATGAATAAATCTGCTTTTTATCTTTCTGCACTTTTTACATTATTTCTGTCAGGTTGCGCCAGTCAGACAGGCTGGACACCAACGGTTGACCCATACGGTGACCCCAATTCCTATCGCATAAACCAGGACATGGAAGAGTGCCAGTATCTTGCACGCCGTGCTTCTGGCGGAACGCTTGAAGAAACTGCCACAGGTGCAGCCGTTGGTGGCTTGATCGGCGCGGCATCCGGTGCTGCATTAGGTGCTATTTCCGGGGATGCTGGCAAAGGCGCTGCCTACGGAGCAGCCATCGGCGGCTTTGGTGGCGGAGCCAAACAGGGCTTCCAATCAGAAGACCGCTATAAAAGAGCCTATATCAATTGCATGCGCCACCGGGGGCATTATGTTCTGGATTAAGGCTACGTCTGTTTTGTGAATCACGTCTTATTTTTTAAAATCAGGGACTATACTTAAATTTATCCCTGATTTTAACGATAAGTCTACACTCCATGGCTACAGACCGATTTGATTCCAAAACCGTACAATCCAAATTTATTCTCTTAGTTATTTGCAATGTTGTTTTAGTCATTGCCGTAGTGTTATCCGCTTATTTTAAAGCACTGGCAATTGCGTTATTGCTACTTCTTCCTTTCCTGTCTGTCTCATGGTTAACGGTTAACCAGTTTGGCCAACTCACCCAAGCCCTGCAAACCATCCAGACGTCTCTTGAAAACAGCACACAGGGTCATTTTAACGCTGTTTCAAACGATCACACAGGAAGTGCTATGTCTATCCTTTCGCTGCTCAACGAACACATCCAGAATATTAAATCCTATATTGCCAGTATAAATTTTTGTATTGAAACCGGTTCCGCATCCAGCGCACAATCCAGTCTACTCGCAGGGGAATTAAAGTTATCTCTACTGAAATTAAATGAATTTCTGGACAATTTTAAACCGGGTGCGACCACCGATGACAACCAATTAAGCAATCTTCATCATTTAAGATCAGACAGCCTGTTAAAAAATCTGAAAACTAATCAGGATAATTTAATAGATATCACCGAACGTATGGAAAAAGTGGAAGCCATCGCGATAAAAACCGGTGGTGATGCCGAGGCCAGTTTAACCACGGTTGAATCCATTAACGCCTCTCTTAACCGTATCGACAGTAATATTCAATCCGTCACTAATGTCATCAATGCCTTGATTGATGACGGTAAAAATATTACTGAATCCCTGTCAATGATTACCGGCATTGCAGATCAAACCAATCTGCTGGCACTTAATGCTTCAATTGAAGCAGCCAGAGCAGGAGAGCATGGCCGCGGCTTTGCTGTTGTTGCCGATGAGGTGAAAAACCTGTCAGAACATACCAAGAATGCTGCGCAAGAAGTTGCTTCAACCATTACGTCTTTTAACCAGCGCGTTGAACAAATGCAAAATCAGGCTGAATCCTCAGCTGAGCTTTCTCAGCACATCATGGCTGAAGTCAGCTCATTCAATAATCAGTTTTCTGATCTGTCGATATCCGCTAAAGCATCGGTTAATGATATTTCTTATGCAAAAAACAAATCATTTGGTCTGTTGACCAAACTTGATCACATCATTTACAAACAGAACGCCTATGTCGCAATAGACACCCCGGAAGATTGCCCGCAACATAAGGCCATTACCGTTAATAATCATCAGTGTCGCCTTGGTAAATGGTACGACGAAGGGATTGGCTATCAGAATTTTCGCCAGACGTCCTCTTATGCCAAATTGGCCACACCTCATGCCAATGTTCATCAGTTAGTCCATAAGGCCTATGATGCATCACGTAAACCCTGGCGTGAGTCGCCTGAAATACTGGATCAAATCATCAACCATATGCAAAAAGTGGAACACGCCAGTGATGAAGTGATGCAATATATTGATGGCATGATAGATGAAAAATATTCTTAGAAGGCATCTTCACCCGCCGTTTAATCTCCCACCCGTTCTAACGCAATATTCCGTTTTAAAAACTGGCCTATTTGCTGCTCATCCATCTTGTTTCCATAAGCCAGCAGCAATTTGGCATAAGCTGTTTCCAGTGTCATTTTAGTGATGATTTCCACCCCAAAATCCAGTAACTGACGGGTTGTTTCATAGACGTCATCATGCGGCAAAGCAGGGGCAAGATATAGTTTGATACCCTGTCGCTGACATGAATCTGCAAATGCCAATAACGAATAATTTTCACCATAATCATCTGAAACACAGGCCGTACCTGAATGATATAAATCATGCAGGATAATCTTGGTCCGCGTCAGGTTTACACGACTGTAATCCAGCCCTGGATATGGCCTGAGTAGCAGGATGTCGCTCAATTGGGGCATTAGCTTCATTTCCTGTCGGGTTTCATCAACTGGATGCAAAACCTTAAACCTGCCATTGTCGTAGCGCATAAACGGCTTATCCTGCACGCTGATAAAGTCGCCACTCAACGGCAAACAAGACAATAGTCGTGTCGCAATATGGACATGCATTGCCCGACCCGGGTTTTGATAGGCGACCCAAACGCCTGTTTTTTTTTGCTTGCGGATACATTCCACCGCACACATAAAGTTATCCAGCCCATTGGCTTGTGCATGGTCTAACGGATAATTACTGGACACCAGCAGCATTGGCACCTTCAACTGGTTAAAGTACACGCCAAGAAACGCCGCACTGAATGCTAATGTATCGGTGCCATGCGTCATAATAATGCCGTCATAACTCTCAAGATCATGGCCTTCCAGCGCATGAATCATATCCTTCCATGCCGAGGGTTGCAGGTTTTCACTGAGCATAGATAATGGCTGTTCTACGCTAAATTCAATCTGCGCTGCATGTGGATAGTGTTGTTCAAACAGTTGCAGCAACAAATATCCTGCCCGGGCATCTGGCGCGATAGTTCCCTGCTCACTGCTTGAACCAATCGTGCCACCGGTGAATACCAGTAAAATTTTTTTCATAGTAAGATGAGCGGTTTGCAAGCGTGCATCTTAACCAGAATCCATGAAAATATCACTGATTGTTGCCATGGCCAGCAACCGCACAATAGGCTTGAACAAGCAAATGCCCTGGCACCTGTCTGCCGATTTAAGAACGTTTAAAAAAATCACCATGGGCCACCCGATCATCATGGGGCGTAAAACCTTTGAGTCTATTGGCAAAGCCTTGCCTGGGCGGCGTAATATCATCATCAGTCGTAATACTGAATATCATCGGGACGGCTGCGATGTTTTCCAGGACATTGATGATGCCTTTTCTGCCTGTGTAAACGAAGACGAAATATTCATCATCGGTGGTGCCACGCTGTATGACGTCATACTTCCACGATGCCAACGTCTATACATCACGCTGATCCACAAAGAATTTGACGGCGATACTTTTTTTCCAGCATTCAACCCGCAGGATTGGGAAGAAATTGAACGAACAGATATTTCTGATGATGAAAGCGTAGATTTTGACTACAGTTTTGTCACCTTGCAACGCACAACAAAGTGCGGTTCATAACACCATAAGTGTTGCCAATTCCCGACTGAAATACATTGTTGAAAATTGTATTGAATAAGCGTAGAGTCAATATATTAGAACATGGTTAATTACTGTATTAACTTCATCACATCATTTCTGAGGGGAAGCATGATGACTAATATTGATTTCCTGCAACGACGGCGATTTCTACAATTATCCGGGCTGGGTGCAGCAAGTTTGTGGCTGCCACATCAAGCCATTGCCAAACAGGGTTCATTAAAACCGAGCCCTTCTGCCGGTTTTAAGGCCGATATTGAAATCGAAATTACTGCAAAAAATGCACGTGTACCTATCTTTAAAAACGGCCCCACCACCCAAGTACAGAAATATTTTGCCAATTTCATCAAAGGTCCCAAACAGACCTTACAGCATTTACCTGATAATTACTTAGGGCCTATCCTGAATTACCAGCAAGGACAAAAAGTCAGAATTTATTTTTACAACAAACTGGATCAGCCTTCCATCATGCACTGGCATGGGCTACATGTCCCTCAACACAGTGACGGTCATCCGATGTATGCCATTCCTCCTGGTGAGCGATATGTTTATGAATTTGAAGTACTCAACCGGGCGGGAACCAGTTTTTATCACTCGCATACCCATGAATTAACAGCCCGGCAGGTTTACAGAGGTTTGGCCGGATTGATTACTGTAACTGATGCGCACGAACAAAAACTTGAATTACCCACCGGAGAGTTTGACCTTCCATTAGTCATTCAGGATCGCAACTTTAATGCCCAAAATCAGCTCAAATACATTCATGGCATGCATAGTCGAATGACCGGCTTTCTTGGCGATACAATGTTGATTAACGGAAAGCCTCATGCTGAGTTTTCTGTTAAATCCAGAGCTTACCGTTTTAGAACCTTAAATGGCTCAAATTCCAGAATTTACAAACTGGCATGGGACGATGGGACACCATTAACTGCCATTGGCACCGATGCCGGTTTACTGGAGAGACCGGAAACCCGGCCATATATAATGTTAGCGCCTGCTGAACGCATTGACTTGTGGGTAGATTTTAGCGGTCGCCCTGTAGGCTCAAAACATGTGCTCTACAGCATGCCATTTTCAGGTGCCATGCCAGCTATGTCTGAAAGAATGCGTGGAATGGGCGGAGGCCGTGGCGGTATGGGCATGATGGGTGGTGGTGGAATGGGGATGATGAGTGGTTTAGCGCAAGGCGAAAAATTCCCTCTGGCACGCTTTAAAGTCACGCAAAAAGTCAGTGACTCACCTACTCTGCCCAAAAAGTTGGTAAAAATTGATCGCTTTCAAGAAAAAGATACTGATAATGCAAATAACCCCATTCCAGTGGCATTATCCATGCGCCCCATGACACCACAAATCAATGGTCTGTCTTTTGCCATGGATCGTGTGACCGATAGCGAAAAGGTCGCGCTTAATTCCATAAAAAAAATCAAGATTTACCATACGCATGGTCAACGTGGCATGGGCATGATGGGCGGTGGTGGAATGGGGATGATGATGGCTCACCCCATACATTTGCACGGCCAACAATACCAAATCTTGTCACGGAGATTGACAGGCCACAATGCTTCTTACGCTACCGTCAAAGATGGGTTTATTGATACTGGTTGGAAAGATACCGTGCTGGTCATGCCGGGTGAAGAAATCGAAATCATCAAACCTTTTGAAGATTTTAAAGGCCTGTTCCTGTATCACTGCCACAATCTGGAGCATGAAGATCTCGGCATGATGCGACAATTTTACGTTTCCTGATCGATTTAATTCTCTTTTCCGGCAAGCTTTTTCTTGATTCCGTTTGCCGGATTTTATACCTCGCCAGGCACCCATCCAGCTTGAACCATTTCTCAAAATCCTGATTTCAAATTCTTTTTTCAGCGAATTTGTCTATATTTTTCTCACCTCCTCTCACTTTTAATCCCGTGAAATTAATAAGTACGAGAGACTTCACAGATAAACACGTTGGAATGAAATAATTTTATATCCAACGATCCAGAGAAAAACGCAGACATGACAGTGCAAAAGGGTTTTACATTAATTGAATTACTGGTAACGATTGCTATCGCTGGCATTGTGGCGACTGTTGGTATTCCCAGTTTCACGCAATCAATTCGAAGCAGTCGTTTAACCACTAACATTAATGAATTAGTGACCGCTGTAAATTTGGCACGAAGCGAAGCAGTCAAACGTAATCAGTCTGTTTCCATTATTCGAACTGGAGCCAATTGGGAAGATGGGTGGGATGTCATTACGGATGCAGACGAAGATGGCACCGTTGATGTGGGAACGGATGAAATACTTCGTACATATGGCGCTAGACCCGGTGGCTTTACGCTACGTGCGACGAGTAATATTGCAGGCAGGTTAACCTATCGTTCCAGTGGTTTAAGTGATAAAGCAGGAAGTTTTGTACTTTGCGACAACAGTGATGCTAATAATGTACCTGAAGCCAACACCTCACGATTAGCTATTGTAAATATTGTCGGCAGAGTTCGTATGGGAACAGATGGTGATAATGACGGCATCCCGGAAAAGTCAGATGGTGAAATCACCTCATGTACTGTTTCACCTTTCAATTGATGCAATATGCTGAACTCTAAAGGTTTCACCCTCATTGAAGTTCTGGTGTCCATGCTTATTCTGGCTATCGGCTTGCTTGGACTTGCAGGGTTGCAAATGAACAGTCTAAAAAACAACCAAAGCGCTTTCATGCGAACGCAAGCGACCATTCTCGCATACAACATTGCAGACCGCATGCGTGCCAATGTCACCGATGCAGGCCTATTAGGAGCCAGCACTTATATTCAAACTGCGCCTACCGCCGCCACTGCACAAGCCGGCTGTACGGCGGTTGCAGGCACCTGCACAACTGCGCAAATGGCGCAACAGGATCTATTTGAATGGAATACCGATGTTGAAGCAATCTTACCACTTGGCAACGCAACCATTGCCATCAACGGAACGACGTTTACAGTCACCATACAATGGGATGATGAGCGCGATGGCAATAACAACAGTGGCAGTCTGGCAGTGAGCTTTCAATTATGACGACTATTCTCCGTTCAAAACAAGCGGGCATGACGCTGCTGGAAATCATGGTGGCCATGGTGATTGGCCTGTTTCTCATTGCCGGCCTGTTTAATATTTTTCTCAGCAGCACACAAACCTATCGTATGCAGGACAATATGTCCCGCATGCAGGAAAACGGTCGTTTTGCTATGGATTTTATAATTCGTGACATGCGTATGGCCGATTACTGGGGATGTTTACGTGCCGGGCTGGCCAATGTAACAAACAACCTTGATCCCGCAGGTGTGGGTTATGATGCGGCAATCCATGGCTATGGCGGCGGCATAGATGGAACTGAAGGTGCAGCCGGTGCTAATGCTGCTGTGGACGCTTCTGATACTTTAATTATGCGCGGCGCTTATGACGCAGGCATTTTTGTTGAAGCGCCTTTTGGACCTCAAGCATCAGCCAATATAAAAGTTACGGCTGGTAATGGACTGGAAGAAGGTGAAATCGTATTGGTGGCAGACTGTACGCAGGCAGACATTTTTCAGATTACCAATGCTAACCCCAGCACTTCTGGCACCGTAGTACATAACACAGGCGCAGCGCAACAACCTGGCAATAATAACGTTAGCAATCCTGGTTGCCCTGGTGCTAATGCCCATTGTTTATCTAAAGTATTTCTTGGCGATGCCGCCATTTATAAATTGGCATCCATTACCTACGCTATTCAAAATGGTGCTGGAGGTAGGCCTTCTCTTTTTCGATCATTCAATGGTGTTAACTCTGAACTAGTGGAAGGCATCGAAAACATGCAGATACTATATGGAGAAGACACTAATGGTGACAATACCCCCGACTATTATGTACCAGCAAATGATGCAGGGCTTACTATGGATAATGTTGTCAGTGTACGCATTAGTCTGTTGGTGTCTTCCCCAGATGACGGTTTAACCTCGCAAGCCATTCCATTTACCTATAACGGCGCTACAAATACACCTGCTGATAACCGTCTTAGACGTGTTATCACTTCAACGGTTGCCGTTCGCAACCGTCTTCCCTAGGAGTCATCATGAGAACCACATCTTTAACCCAACAAAAAGGCGTTGTGCTGATCATCAGCCTGGTCATGTTGCTTCTATTAACCCTCATTGGTTTAACCGGTACACAGGTCACCAGTCTGGAAGAAAAAATGGCCTATAACACGCGAGACAATAACTTGGCATTCCAGGCGGCTGAAGCCGCATTACGTGGTGGGGAAGCACAAATTGAAACGATCATTGCCCTTAGTGCGTTTGATGGTGATAACGGATTACTAGGCGAATCAGACGCTCAACATGATTACGCCGCCAACGCAACCTGGGCAGATATCAATACCGCTGGTGATAATTCTGATGATGATGCCATTGAATTCAACACCGGCTTTGCGGTACTGGCTTCACAGCCTCGTTTTTATATTAAGCATCTTGGCACCTCCGATGATTCCAGCTCAGGCGCCTCAATCAATATTGGTGGCTACGGCGAATCCACGGCGGGATCATCTACCTCTTTCTTTACCGTCACAGCAAGAGGAACGGGGGCGCAAGATAACAGCCAAGTATATTTGCGTACACATTACGCTAAAAAGTTTTAATTTTTTCATCGATTAGAGGTCGTCATGAAAATACAATCGATTTTACAAAGCCAATGTCTTTCCCTGACGCTATTGGTCGCTATCAATTCACCCACCCATGCAGCACCGGGAGATATTTCCGATACACCATTATTTACCTCAAATAACGCACAACCCAATGTCTTTTTCGAAGTCGATGATTCCGGCTCTATGGATTGGGAATTTTTAAATGTCAATCATTGGCATCGTTGTACCTACGACTGGATTGATAATAATTGCGTATTTTGGGTAACAGAAGGTACACCTGTTCTTCCGATTGGCACGCCTGTTGTTCCTGGTACGGTAGGTTGGGCTTATTTTGGATACATTTATGATAATACTGACAATGCCTACACCAACGTATGTGTGCCTTCCTTAGCGGGTGATGCAGCAACCATTGGCTCTTGCCCAATAACAACAGCAACTTATGACTGGCGTAATTTGTCATCTTCTTTTAATGTTATTTATTACAATCCGGATTCAACTTATGAACCCTGGGAAAACGGGGATGGGACAGCGATGTCAGATGCCGTTTTTTCTGCAGCACGAAGCGACCCGCAATCAGGTAAAACCGGATATACAAACACAGAAAATTTGTCAGGTTTTGAATATCACGTGTGGTCAGATACACACGGTTATTCCGGCAATAACCCAACCGGCTTTACGACAAATAAAACATCAGGTGCAAATGGTCTGATGGACTGGTGGGATGAACATTTAAAATATACTGTCAATGCATCATCCATTGTCGTTGAACATATTACCTATACCGGAACAAATGGTAATACTGAAACTGTTAATTCGACGACTACGCTTACGGGTACTGGTTCTCATGCCTTATTGGGAAATAAAACCATTGCCGAAGTGCAACAAAATATTGCCAACTGGTATCAGTACTACAGAAAAAGATCGTTTGTTACCAAATCAGCCATAGCCAGCGTCGTATCAGATAACACTGATTTTCGCTATGGATTGAATTTTATTAATAACTCTTCATTTACCTATAACGGGTCAACAACTTCTTTTGTAGAAGTACCATCAGGTACAGGTTCGACCTCTACCAATTCATTATTATTAGATGGGTTGTTTAATCTTGTCTGGCCAAATTTTGGGACACCATTACGACAAGGCCTGGAACGTGCTGGAAATTATTTTGATAATTCTGATGGTAGAACCGACCCCGTCAATAATTCATGTCAACAAAATTATACTGTTCTATTTACTGATGGATACTGGAATGGCAACGATCCTACAGCAAGTATCGGTGACGCGGATGCTGATAGTTATAACCTAACCGTCGCCGATGTAGCCAAATATTTTTATGACCTGGATTTAAGTTCATTAGATGACGATGTCGTTCCTAATCAATTTGATACTGCAACGCATCAACATATGGTGACTTATTCCGTTGCTTTTGGTGTGCAAGGTAATTTGACTGATACTGATAATGATGGCTGGCCAGGAAATGACCCAGGTTTAAGTGAGGCGGATGATTGGGGAGATCCTTACAATTCAACACCCGCCAAGATTGATGATTTATGGCATGCTTCTTTTAATTCCAAAGGGACGTTTGTATCAGCATCTACACCTGAAGAAGTTTCAAATTCCTTATCTGATGCCTTAGCCAATATCAACGATAGAGCAGGTAGTGCCGCCTCAGTCGCATTCAACACAACAACATTAACCGGTTCAAGCTCTGTCTATCTGGCGCAGTTTAATAGCACCAACAGTAAATGGAGTGGTGACTTACTGTCCTTTGCATTAGACCCGCATAATGGAAATGTAAATTCAACGCCTTCCTGGTCTGCTGCTTCGATTCTGGATAGCGATCCAGATCCCGTAAATAACAGAACGATCTTTACCTACAACGGCACACAAGGTGTCCCTTTCCTATGGGCTAATCTGACAACAGCACAACAAGCAGATCTAAAAATTAATCCTGATGGTTCTAGCGCTATTGATTTGAAAGCCCAGGCACGACTCAATTTTTTACGTGGTGATCGCACAAACGAGAAAGGTGCAGGTGGTACCTACAGTTTTCGTAACCGGTCTAAATTATTAGGCGATATCATTCATTCAGACCCCATTTATGTGGGCACCCCTCAATTATACTGGCCTGGTGAATCACCGTTTCCAGATACCCTTGGAACTGATACCTATGAAGACTTTAAGACAGGATCAGCCTATTCCAGAACGCCTATTATTTATGTAGGTGCCAACGATGGCATGTTGCACGGGTTCAATTCTTCCACAGGTGCAGAAGTTATGGCCTATATTCCGGGCCATCTTTTTTCATCAGCATCGACAACAGAAGGTCTACATTTTTTAACGGATCCCAATTATGCACATAGATATTATGTTGATATGCCGGTTGCCGTTTCAGATATCTATATAGATAAAGCTGATAGCATCGATGAAAACAGCGATGGCACTAATCTGGACTGGCATACTATTCTGATTGGTGGAGGGCGTGCGGGTAGTCGGGGTATTTTTGCTTTAGACATTACTGACCCAACGGAATTTATTGAAGATTCAACCCATGCTGACAAACTGGTGCTATGGGAATTTGATTCTAATGACGATGCAGACCTGGGGTATACCTTCAGCAAACCAGTCATTGGAATGCTAAATAATGACCGTTGGGCCGCAATATTTGGAAATGGCTACAACAATAGCGGAGATGGTCAGGCTAAATTATTTATTCTGTTTCTGGATGGCGGTCTTGATGGTACCTGGACTGCTGGCACAGATTATCTGGAAATATCTACTGGTGTTGGCTCAATTGTATCCAGTGACTGTACAAATGCCAGTAGCGTTTGCAACGGGCTATCCACCCCGCAAGCTGTAGATATGGATGGCGATAAAATTATTGACCGGGTTTATGCGGGTGACTTAAAAGGAAACCTGTGGGCATTTGATTTGACCGGTTCTAATACTGGAAACTGGAACATTGCTCATAAACAGGGGCCAAATTATAAACCATTATTTACCGCAACCCATCATGACACGCTAACACCGGGCACTGCACCAGCACAAATCAGCGCGCTTGCTCAACCTATTATGAATAAACCCATTCTGGTTAAACATCCGGATGGGCTGGGAGGAGACCCTGATGTGTTAGTGTTTTTTGGTACAGGTCAATATTTAAATTCTTCAGATATTACTGATAACAGTGTTCAAACATTTTATGGTATTTGGGATAATGGTGACCACTCATTAACACCTGCCAACCTGATTGAACAATCATTTTTATCCGGCACATTTATGAATAATGGCAATGATATTTCAAGTCTGGTTCGTATTATTTCAGATGAATCAGTCGATTATTCTGGTGCTGATAAAGGCTGGTTTATTAATCTGACTGCATCCTCAGGAGAACGGATCATTGTTGATTCAGACGTCCGTGGAGATTATGTTTTTTTTAATACCTGGATACCCGATGCAAACCCTTGTAATGCAGGCGGTGAAGGCTATCTCATGATTGTTAAGCAATCTACAGGTGGAAGACCGGATTCTGCAGTTTTTGATCTTGATGGGGATGGTTCGGTTGATTCTTCAGATATGGTTACTGTAACCACCACTGATGGCAATGGTAATCAGGTCACTTTATCCTATGGCGTCAGTGGAGAAAAATTCAGTTTTGGTTTACCTGCATCTTCAAATTTTTTAAGTACCAAACAATACACGCCAGGTACTGATGGCGGTTCTACTATTCACACACGAGAAGTTGAATCTATCGACACAGTTGGAACAGGACGCCTTGCGTGGCAAGAATTACGTTAATAGGAACGAACAATGAAAAAATTTTTTTTAGGCATTCTTTTATTTTTTTTGGCCATTTCTTCTTTCGCTGAAACGATAAGAAAAGGCAGAGTCAATGCTGTTGATGTCTTGATGGGCTCTATAGTCATCGACAACGTTAAATATAAAATCAAACATGGAAAGACAATCTTAATATCAGGGAATCAAGTAATTGATCTGGCCCATCTAAGAAAAGGCGTGAAAATTAGCTATATTATTGCTGACGGAATGGTAAGAAAAATTATCATAACTGAATCTTTGATCAAAGGATAAGCACATGAAATCACAGCATGCATTCACCCTGATTGAATTATTGATAGTGGTTGCAATTATTGGTATTTTGGCCAGTGTCGCCTATCCAGGCTATCAGGACTATGTGACACGTTCCCGCCGAGCAGATGCTCAGGGTGCCCTGGAAAATTTTGCTAATACAATGGAACGCTATTTCACAGAAAATAATGATTACTGTGATGCAGGAGGTGCTGGAGGAGCAAACACATGTGGCATTGCCGGAACCAATGATACCGGTAGCCCCTCTATCTTTCCCACAACCAGTCCGGCCAGTGGAACTGTTTATTACAATTTAACGATTGAAGCAGCAAATGCGACGACGTATACATTAAGAGCCACACCAACCGGAGCCCAAAACGGCGATGGCATTCTTGAACTAACCAATACCGGTCAACGCGGATGGGACAGAAATGGTGATGCTGATACGGCCGATGTCGGAGAAAACAGCTGGTAAATCATTCAGGTGATTTCACATTCCCCTGCACATGAGATACTTGTCCGCTTAACTGACTTGCCTAGTTTTAAGGCAGTCAGTTCCCCACCCCATAAACATCCGGTATCAAGCGCAAAACAATTATCGCCTGCATAAAACCCCAGTGTGGACCAGTGGCCGAAGATAATTTTCATATCCACACTTTTTCTATCCGCTAATTGAAACCAGGGATACAACCCTTCTGGCTGTCTGTCCGGTGCCTGTTTATATTCCATATCCAGCACACCATTTCCATCGCAATAACGCATACGGGTAAAACAATTCACTATAAACCGGATGCGAGCCATACCCTGTAAATCTTCATGCCATGATGACGGCTCATCACCATACATGTGGTTAAAAAATTCCCGATAGTTTTCACCCTGCAAAATAGCTTCTGCTTCTGCCGCCATTTGTTTTGTCTTTTTAAAATCCCACTGCGGTGGTAAACCGGCATGCAACAAGCAATAACCATTATCATGATAAAACAAGGGGCAATGACGTAACCAGTCGATAAGTTCATCACAATGCGGCGACTTAATAATGTCTTGTAGTGTGTCTTTTCTATGCGGTTTTCTGATACCTAAAGCCGTCGCTATCAAATGCAGATCGTGATTGCCTAATACACTGATTGCAGATGAACCCAGAGATTTTACGAAGCTAAGTGTTTCCAGAGATTTGGGTCCACGGTTAACCAGATCACCTACAAACCAGAGTTGATCCTTTACCGGATCAAAGCGGATCTTGTCCAGTAGACGCTTTAAATCATCAAAACACCCTTGCACATCACCAATCGCATATACAGCCATTAATGCAACACTCGCGGAATAGATAAGGTAAATGGAGAAACGGTCGCATAGAAATTATCATCTTCATCAGAGACCATTGCATAGCGCCCTTCCATCACTCCGACGGGTGTTTCGATCATCGCACCGCTGGTGTATTTAAACGTCTCGCCGGGTTTTAAATAAGGTTGTTCACCCACAACGCCATCGCCATTCACTTCCTGCTTTTTACCATTTGCATCTGTAATTAGCCAGTACCGTGTCATTAAACGTGCCGGTATATTTCCCATATTGGTAATTGTTATCGTATAAGCAAAAACATATTTATTGTCTTCAGCTGACGACTGTTCTTCTATATAGCGTGTTTCTGTCTCTACGATGACATTATTTTTTTCGCCCATTGCATTATTTACCCGCTTGTCTTCTAAAATGGAATTCATATCATATAAACTTATTTCATCCTAACTGTCTGGTAAACGCAAGGGGCTTTCATGCTATTACGAATTTTTCTGGTCTTGGGCTGTTTATTTCACCCCGTTATTTTTGCTGAAGGAGCCAGTGACTTATTTTCTGCGGCCGCCAATGGTCGCATAAAACGTGTAGAATCGCTGCTGCGTAATGGCGTCGATGTTAACAGTCAGACACCTCAGGGCCGGTCTGCACTTATGGCAGCCAGCTTCAATGGTAATTTGCGAATTATCAGAACCCTGTTAAGTTATGGAGCGGATGTAAACCTGGCTGATAATAATGGCACGACCGCCCTGATGGATGCATTGAATTTTGGTGATATCAACGTCGTCAGCCAACTGGTTTCAGCTGGGGCTGATATTAATGCAACAGATAAACAACAGATCACCGTTTTGGCAAAAGCCAAAAAAACTTCTTTTAAACACCTGATAACATTTTTGGAAAAAGCAGGCGCTAAAGACAGTGTAGAAACGACCGAAGAAAAATCACCTGAACCCATTAAGCCAGACACTAACGAGCAAACTGATGGAACCGAATAAACAATACCATGTACATATTTTAGGCATTTGCGGCACATTTATGGGTGGGTTGGCCCTGATTGCTAAAGAACTAGGATACAAGGTCAGTGGCTCTGATCAAAATGTCTATCCCCCAATGAGCACTCAGCTGGAGCAACAAGGTATTGAACTGATGCAAGGTTATCAGACAAAACATCTGCAACCCAGACCTGACCTCGTTATTATCGGAAACGCCCTGTCACGTGGCAATGAGGAAGTCGAGGCCTGTCTCAATCAAGGCTTGCATTATGTCTCCGGCCCGCAATGGCTGGCTGAACATGTTCTGCATAAAAAATGGGTGCTGGGTGTTGCCGGTACCCATGGTAAAACCACCACCACCAGCATGCTGAGCTGGATTCTTCAAACACAGGGATTTGAACCCGGCTTCCTGATTGGTGGCATTCCTTTGAATTTCGGCATTTCCGCGCGTCTGGGCGAATCGGATTTCTTTGTGATCGAAGCTGATGAATACGATTCCGCCTTTTTTGACAAGCGTTCCAAATTTGTCCATTATCGGCCGCGCACCGCCATCCTGAATAATCTTGAGTTTGATCATGCCGATATTTTTGATGATCTGGACGCGATAAAAAAGCAATTCCATCATCTGGTACGTACTATCCCGGGTGACGGCCTCATCATTTCGCCACAACACGATAACAATCTACAGGACATGCTCGACATGGGCTGCTGGTCACCAGTGCAACACACCGACATAGATAATGACAGCTTATGGAAAGCTTACTTGCTTGCACAAGATGGTAGTCAATTTGATGTATTTTTTGATGGTCAATCGCAAGGGCAGGTGAACTGGTCGCTGACGGGGCAACACAATGTCTTTAATGCCCTTTCCGCTATTGCGGCCGCCAAACATGTCGGCATCACTCCCGAGCATGCAATCGACGCCTTGCATACATTCAAAAATGTAAAACGCCGCATGGAAAAAATTGCACAGATTAAATTGATGACATTCTACGATGACTTCGCCCATCACCCGACTGCCATCCGATTAACTTTGGATGGCAT
>SPJL01016680.1_pt1 | contig 33382 bp, 12 predicted proteins | sample 3741751 | NCBI WGS metagenome assembly SPJL01 (sample SAMN10925998, study PRJNA522277) | cold seep metagenome | isolation source: Elba SIP-enriched marine methane seep metagenome, extraction at timepoint T3 | place: Italy: coast of Elba, Mediterranean Sea | reverse complement strand
ATTGCTAATACCTCTAAATCATCCGTTGCCCCTTCTGCCGTTACCGTTTGGCTATTTACCACCCCAGACAAGGAATTGGTAGTATTGGTATAAATTCCACTTGGTGTATTACCCGGGATCGTCAAATCGATGCTAAAGGTACAAGAGCCAGCAGCAGGGATATTGGCTCCAGTAATTTGAAAGGCAGTGTTTCCAACAATGCTAGTGGTAAAAAAGATCGAACCAGTACCACAAGAGTTCGCAGCGGGTAGGTTACTAATTGTCCCCCCTGAGAGAAATTCCCCTATTGGATCGATAAAGGTTATATCTGTAAGACTTGAGGTTGTGCTATTATTGGTGATGGTGAACTCCAAGGTAGTCGTTCCTCCCGCTACGATGGGGTCCGTTAGGAAGGTTTTAGTAAACGTAGGCACGGGGGCAATAAAAAGATCTTCCGTAGCAGCATTACCCGTAACACTTGTCCCATCAATATCCCCAGTAACCGCCGAACTAGTACTCGGATAAGTCCCCGTAGCGGCCCCACCAGGAACACTTAAAGTAACACTAAAAGTACAAGACGCTCCAGCAGCCAAGGTACCACCGCTAAAGGTCAAAGTGCTAGTACCACTCAAATTTGATCCCGCACCACAAATATTGGTAAAAGGTGTTCCGGTAGCTACTAGGCCACTTAGGGCAGCATCTAAGTCATCGGTAAAACTAATATTGGTTGCACTAAAATCCCGATTCAGGTTAGTGATGGTATATTCCAAATCGGTAGTACCTCCCGCAATGACGGGATTAGTCAAAAACTTTTTCTGTATTAATATTTGATTAGGAGCTAATACGACCAATTCGGCACTGGCCTTTCCACAATCAAATAATTGGAATACATTATTTCTCACCGTTACATTGTCCGTCACATTAGTCAGCGTGCCTATCGTGGTACCAATGACATCTACCGTAAAAGTACTAGTCCCCCCTACCGGAATTTCCTCGATAAATCCAGTCGAATTGTAGGAGAATAAACTTGTCCCGGTCTCGGCAGTCAGTGTACCGATGCCCGTGTTGGTAAACGAGACATTAGAAGGAGAAGCGATCTCCATCCCATCGGGCAAATTATCAGTCAGGGTGATCCCTAATAAGCTATTCGTATTGAGCGAATTATCTATGGTAATCGTCATGGTGCTGCGTTCGCCCAAGTTTATGGTAGCAGGACTAAAACTCTTAGTAATTCCAGGGCGATTGGTGAAGACGGTCAAGTTCGAAGATGCCGTACCGCTATTTCCAAGGCTAGAGATCAAATCTCCCGTAGTATTGGTGGAGGTACCAACAGTAGCACTCGTAACATCTACCGAAATCGTTCCAATGACACCGGCTACCAATTCTCCGGCAGTCAGGCTAATTGTGGATGCACCGGGGCTAGCGCTTATGGTCCCAGTCATATTGCTAATCGTAATATTAGCAGCAGAAGCGATGGTCATCCCTGCGGGTAAATTATCGGTAAAATTGATATTCTCCGCAGGTGTTCCAGAACCCGAATTGTTAATAGTAAAGGTTAAAGTACTCACCGAACTCGACCCAATTTGATTAGGGCTAAAGGACTTAGAAAAGGATGGTGGATTGGTATTTAAAACCTCTACATTATCACTAGCCGAATATATTCCTACGGTATAAGTAATGGTATGAACACCTATTCCTGCTACTGCTGGATTAAAGGTGTAAGTCATTCCATTCCCATCATCCGTTACACCCGGCCCACTATATACGCCACCCGTTGGCAAACCACTGCCTTGGCCCGTCTGAACACCGGCTACCAGCGCCAAATCATCCAAAGCAGTAAAGGTTACATTGGAAGCATTACTCTGCCCACACACAATCAAAGGCAACTCAATACCCGTGGCACAGCTTAGTATGGGCGTACTGTTGCTCACAAAAATCAAGCAATTATCGGCCGTGGTAGCAAGAATGGAATTCCCTGCTAAATTGCCACTTGCCGGTCCAAAAACTATCGTTCCACTAGTGCCCGAAGCAGCAGCGCCTTCATAAACCGTTAGGAAGTCACCGGAGCTATAAGTTCCTTGACTAATATCGGCCTGGGCAAACATCCCCGCAGTGGGGCACACTTCAAAAATGACCAAGTCAGTTTCGTTGTCACTATAACAATTGTAAAAACTTTGCGATCCGCTCGGACAGGTACAAGCCGCTGTAACCGTAATTGGGTCGCTTGCCGTATTTCCACAATCGCCATCGGTATAAGTAATGGTGTGCATACCGATTCCCGCTACTTGCGGATCAAAACTATAAGTCATGCCATTGCCATCATCAATTACTCCTAGCCCACTGTACACTCCGCCAACTGGACTGGCACCACCTAAATTTTCTTGTAAACCTTCATCAATACAAATATCTGCAGGAGCAGTATAGCTAACGGTTGGAACCGCTAATACTTCCACCTCATCCGTTCCTACACCTCCATTGGTATAGCTAATCGTATGTGTTCCAAGGCCTGCTGCCACCGGATCAAAGCTATAAGTCATGCCATTTCCATCGTCCGTTACACCTGGCCCACTATATACACCACCCACCGGACTACCGCTACCAAGGCCAGTCTGTACCCCTGCATCTAAGCAGAGATCGGCGGGAGCGGTGACCACCACACTGGGGCTAATATCTTCGCCACAAACCGCTAAACCTTCGGCATCACCATCTTTACAGCTCACCAAAGGATCAGTATTACTTACGAAGATCAAACATTCATCCGCAATATTTCCAGTAATCGTAGTCCCCGACAAATCTCCGCTAGCAGGGCCAAAAAGAATGGTGCCCGCCGTTCCCGATCCACTGGCACCTTGATAAACCGTCAGATTATCAATAAAAGAAGCATATACGCCCTGATCAATAGTCGCTTGCGCCGACGAGCCCATACTAGGGCAAACTTCGAAGAGGACTAAATCAGTTTCATTATTATCATAACAGTGGAAATAGGAATCCTGACCAACGGGGCAGCCACAAGCTGCTAGGACTTCAATATTGTCCATGGCAGTGACTTCACAGACACTACTTTCGGTATAAGTAATGGTGTGGACACCTAAACCCGCTGCTCCGGGGTTGAAAGAATAAGTCGTGCCATTGCCATCATCCGTTACTCCCGGGCCGCTGTAAAAACCTCCAGTAGGCGTTCCGCCTCCTAAACCAGTTTGGATTCCAGCATCGAGGCAAAGATCGGCAGGAGCGGTAAAATTGGTCGCAGGTAAAGCGACTACTTCTATATCACTGGTTGCCGTAGCACCACCCGGGCCTTGATAGCTCAAGGTATGTACCCCAACTCCCGCAGTTGCCGGATCAAAGCTATAAGTCGTTCCATTTCCATCATCCGTTACCCCCAGGCCGCTATATACGCCACCTCGCGGATAACCTCCATCTAGCCCAGCTTGGATTCCAGCATTGCTACAAACCTCAGCTGGAGCAAAAAAATCAACCGTACCCGAAGCTACTTCTTCGGAGCAAACGATCAATTCCATCTCAGGGCTGTTGCTACAACTTAAGAATCCGTTGCTATTGCTTACAAAGATCAGACAGAGGTTAGTCCCTCCCGTAATGGTATTTCCTGCTACTCCACCATTTTGGGGACCAAAATAAATGGTACCTCCTGTGGCAGAACCACTAGCACCTTCATAAATGGTGAGATTATCAACAAGATCAAAGGTTCCAAAACTCCCTTGGCTAATATTGGCGCGAATCGCCATACCGCCAGAAGGGCAGATTTCGAATAGCACGACATCCGTCTCATTATCGGAATAGCAGGCATTGTGTTGGGTAAATCCGCTACCACATTGAGCAAATAAGGCGTGGGAAGAGAGGAGGAAAAAACTGAATAGACAGCAGAAAACGTGTACGAAAGTGTATCCTTTTTTCACGGCATGGGGTTTAATGGGTAAAATATTATCCTTACCTACCGTGTATCAAATAAAGTGCCACACATTAAACTAATAAAATATATCTGTGACACCCTATATATTTGCTTATTCTAAGTTAATTGGACCGTTTGACGTACTTGGTGAGTATCACAATTTGTTGACCATCTACCTTGCCTTCAATATATTCGGCGTTATCTGGGTCGAGGCGGATTCGGCGAACTGCGGTGCCTCGTTTGGCGGTCAAACTAGCGCCTTTTACATTGAGATCTTGGATTAACGTGACGGTATCTCCAGCGTGCAAAATGTTACCATTGCTATCCTTATGCACGATGGCGACTTCATCACTTTCTATTTTGGCCCATTCCAACGTATCGTCATCGAGGTAGATCATTCCGAGTAAATCTTGGGCCCAACCTTCTGCTTGCAGTTTTTGTAGGAGGCGATAGGCCAGCACTTGTACCGCGGGCTCGGGGTTCCACATGCTTTCGTTGAGACAACGCCAATGGGGAATGTCCAGTTCTGTAGTCCCGGTTATCTGGGCATGGCAATCCTGGCAGAGCAGCACTTGATGGGCTAGGATTTCCTCCGTTTTGGGGGAAACGAGATGTGCCGTGGTAGCTTCGGGTTTGGAGCAGAGTTCACATTGATGGTCGGCGCGTTGTAGCAGGGCCTCAGAAACAGACATAGAAATAAACGTTTAGTATCAAATGGAGGCACAAGGTAAATAAATTCCACGGTGCGCTTAAGCATATTTAAACAGGAAACAAACCAATGATTTTTCCCCTTCAGAAAAAAGCCGTTTATTAACAAGGAAATTCCAACCAAAACGATACTCATGGCTTCCAAGCGATTAAAACAGGCAGTAGTTGTCATCCACGGAATGGGGGAACAAGTGCCCATGGACACCATTCGATCCTTTGTAGAAATGGTGGTCACAGAAGTAGAAGAAGAACAAGAACCTCAGCAATGGTTCAAACCAGAAAACTTCTCCAGTATAGTCGACCAAAGACGCATTCGTATTTCTAGCAGTCGCAAACGGCCCTCTACTGAGTTTATGGAGTTTTACTGGGCCCATCAGGCCAAGAACAATAGCATGAGCCATCTCTTCGCCTGGTTTCTCAAGTTACTTTTTTCACCACCGACCAATTTTGGTCCGCGAATTATCGCCATTTGGTTTACGGCCTGGTTGAGTTTAATCGGTTTTCTGGTTGGGATGTATTATGGTTTGATCGACTATCAAAAAATAAGCTCCATTACCGAGATCGACCCGGAGCGATTGGCGCTTACGCTCAGTTTCTTCGTCATCTATAGTATGATTCAATTTTTTCTCATCAAATATCTAGGAGATGCTGCGCGCTACTTACACGGTAGCCCGGAGAATGTGGAGATGCGCAATAAAATCTTAGGGCAAGGGATTCAATTTTTCAAAAAACTCCACGACAGTGGGGAATACGACCGCATCATCGTGGTGGCCCATAGCTTGGGCTCCGTAATTGCTTATGATATTTTACAAAACCTTTGGGGGGATTACTACCGAAGCCATAACCACCCAGAAAAGATTGACCAAGAAGCTTTAGAGGCACTGGTCAATGCCAGTTCAAAAGTCCAGGCGAATCCTTCTCCGGAAAATATCAAACACTATCAACAATGCCAACAAAAGCTGTGGCAGGAGCAACAAAAATATGGTAACCGCTGGCTGATTAGTGATTTCATCACCATGGGTAGTCCGCTGGCCCATGCCCCGGCCTTAATGGCCAATGGCCGTCAAGACCTCAGGTTGCGGCAGAGTTTTCGCCTCTACCCCACTTCTCCGCCTTTTGCTCAGGAAGGTAAAGATTTTTACTATCATCGGACTTACAATCTGCCCAATCAGGAAGGAGTAAAACGGAGTATTAAAACGCTCGACGTAGGAGCTCTCTTTGCCGTTGTCCGTTGGACGAATATGTACTTCCCCGGTGATTTCATTGGTGGACCACTCCAAAAGGTATTTGGCCCTGGCATCAAAGACATCAAAGTATTTACCAATCCACAAGGTTGGAAGAGTGCGCTCCCGGAAAAACTACAAAGCTGGACTTCCTATATTCCCGGTGCTCCGCATATCTGGTATTGGAATACCCGGCCTTTTCATCGACGCAATGAAAAATTGAAAGAATGGAGTGCTCAAAAGCAAATCATTAGAGCTTTACGCCTGAATAGCCGAAGAACGCTGAAGGAGTTAGAGGATTTGGAATAAGGGCCTAGGTATTTAGGGGCTGACACCTGATCCAGTGGCAGCCTATTTAATCGCTTAACATATTTTTCATCGCCTCTAATTCTCTACTGATAAATTCTTCATCCTCGGTGGTCAACACTGAATTTTCAGCTTGGCAAAAGGCGTGAATCTGTTCGATCTCAGCCCAGGAATCTGCCAAGCGCTGATGCTGCGCAGCTGGCATTTCTGGCTTCAATTCGCGAATAACTTGATCCAGCCGACGAAGCAAATGATCTAGTGAAATCTTTTTTCGTCCGTAAACTTCAATGGCCTTAATCGCCACATGTTCCAATTGTACTTGCATGGTAGTCTAATCTTTTTAATCCATTACGTAATCACACAACCAGCATCGACGATAGTCATAGCCTCATCAGTGCTAGTCGTTACTACACTAAAATCCCATTGCCAGTATCTATATAATGTGTTGCCCCCTGATTGAAAAATCAGTGGGGTTCAAGTTAAAAAAATGGCCGAGCCATAGGGAATAACACGCGAATGATTCAGATACAATTCCGTCTCGATGGTGAGGCATTATTACATTAATAATGCGGGGTTCTCACCAATGGAGATTATTCGGGAATAGTTTTATCTAATCAAAAATACAAATCTTCTGTTCAGTTAGAGAAAATCAGACCATACTATTTCATTTTTATTTTCATAAAAACCCAAGATGGCCTGTATCTCTAGTATTTTTTAGCGTTTTTGGATCAATAGTTTTTGATAATAGCGCCGTTCATTCGTCATCCAAATTTCTACAAAATAGACTCCTCCGCTCAAATCACCGACTTCCAAGACATTGCTCCTTGGTTTGAAACGTCGAATTTCTTGGCCCATTTGATCGTAAATGATCACATCGGCCAATTCCTCCTCCGCCGGGTGTTGAATCACGGTTTCCTTATCGGCTGGGTTGGGAAATAGGATTAAGGCATTCCCATCCTGAAAATAAATGGTCCGAATTGGAGAATAACTTACTGCACCATTGATATCTACCTGCTTGAGTCGATAATAGTTACTGCCTTGCCAAGGCTTTTCATCCCAAGCCTGATAAGCTTGTCGAAGCTGGCTTTGCCCCTGCCCCGGTATCCAGGCAATTTTTTCCCATTCCTCCGCATCCTTACTCCGCAATACCTCAAAACCTTCATTGTCGATCTCACCTGCCGTTTCCCAATCAAGCTTTACCATTTGATCGCGTTGGTTCGCCGCAAAGGAAAGAAGCTCAACGGGTACGGGAGAACTGGTTCCAATCAAGCAAGTGGGGTCGGCCGCAAAGATTTGAGTGGCCTCATCATCGAGGAATACCACGGTCTGAGTCGTTCCCCCATTATAACTCCATTCCATAAACCCAACATTACCCGGGTCAGTAATGGTAAAACTTACGGTCCCCATTTCGGTCCAAGCAGGCATGGCCGAGACGGTAGTCCCAAAACCGACAAAACCTAGTTCGATATTAAAAGAAACCTCTCCCCCGCCCTGAGTAGTTACCGTAGGAATTTGGTAAAATGGAGGTGCCAAAGGAGAAGAAGCCAGCTCTGGATTAGAAAGGGCATTGCTATTATAAGACCATTGCAAATTGCTCGATCCCAAATCAAAAGCTACATCGCCCTGGATTTCGATGCGGACCACATAGGTGCTCCCATCATTGGAAACCTCTGATAGTCGTAGGCAAAAATTTTGGGCATAAACATTGGCCGTCATCAACAGCGCTAGAAAAAAAAGTAATGGTTTCATAAGTTCGAATTTTACGACTGGATCGCGGGCCAGTCTTCCCGTCAAGGAGTATGCTAAAGTTTAATCTAATTGTTGGGAGGTTGAATTATTCACCCGCCAATAAATATTCTTGTCCACTGCATTTACCGCTCCGTCCATATTGAAGTCGGCAGTAAAAATGAGGTAGTCGAAAGTCTGGCCGTTTTGGACCCGCCAGTAGGAATTTTTATCCACTGCATTGATTTGGCTATCGTGATTGGCATTACCAGCGTAGAGGGCATTCACCCCAGCTAGTTCCACCTGAGCATTGATTCCAAAGGTGTTGAAGTTGATGTCGGTAAAATCTATCAAGCTCCCCGGGGTTCCATTCAACATCACCCGATCAGCAGAGCGTGTTCCCAAATGATTGCGATGCCGGATCGCGAGGTAATACTCTCCTATCGCCTTGCCCTCAAAGGCAACGGCAGATTGGCCATCCACATCCACAATATCGCCATCGGCTTGTACCAAGGCAGATCGGGTAGCCACCACAGAATCCGCTTGGTCGCGATTGCGCAGCTCTAGGAAAACCCAATCGATGATCGCATTTTGCCCGGTAGTATCAAAGATCGTAGCACTTACGATTTCATTTCCTCCGCCATCTACATGGGTAAATCCTAAGGCCGTAAACGGCTCACTCGTCGGTAGTAGATCGCTTTGCCGCAACAAGTCTCGCATCAGTCCGGTGTTGCCATCATAAGGGCCTTGTAAAATGACCTTAGCACTAACTTTGATGCTGCTGGTAATGGTGACGTAAGGGTCTGCCTCCGTTTTCTCTGCTTCGCGATTGCCTACGTTATCCGTAGCTCGGATGTAAAAGGCATAGGTCGACCCCGGCACTCCGGGATAGGCAAAATCCGTCGTATCAATCTCACTTTCGTACAATAAAAATGGCTCGGCATCCTTAGCAACATAAAGATCATAATAGTCAATCCCTACGCCTCCGGCATCATCGATGCCACTCCACACCAAACGGTAATCATCGCCATTTTGGAAAACAGTATCCACTTGACTAACTGGGCCAAAAGCATCAACTAGGTTGGTCCAGGTGTTGGTGATCAAAGGGGCATTGATATCAAAGATGATGGAGGCATGGGTGGTCACGGTATCACCAGTCAGCAAACTATTTTTCGGTTGAATGGTAAAGGTGACGAATCCTTCTCCCTGTTTGGGAATAGTATCGTTGTATAAAGTGGTGGTATCGTTGACGGGAAGGAATCCAGTCAGGGCATCTTCGGGAGGCAATCCCGTGAGCGGGTCGATGGATTCAAAAATCCAAAAGACCTCTTTGGTAACAACATCGATTCCTGCCGTAACGTCGACTAGGACATTGAGGGAATCCACTACATCGAGTCGGTTTTGATAGAAGGTCGTATTCTCTGGCACTTCAAAATTGAAGTAGCCAAAGCCAAACTCTCCCAGTCGCACGGAAAAGATATTGAGGTCGGGTTCGACGGGCATGCGAATCTCGACGATTTGGGCGGGGGCCGTGGCAAAGGCCGGGTCATTTTCGTAGAAAATGGTATAGCCCAGGTCGTCATTGATGCTCACCCACTGTGCGGTATCGTAGCCGATGGGCCCTGAAATTTCGTTGGGGTCGACGGCATGGACTCTAGGGATATTGAATTCATCCCCATCATCTTTGGCGCCAAAGAAGGAAAGGATAGAACAGCCAAAACCTCCCCGGTCGTCTCCACCGCCACAAGGGTCTTGGGCTTGTAGGGATGGAAAAATGAAAACCAGAGCAAACAGCAGATAGACTATTTTTTTCATATTCAATAGCGTTTAAATCATTTTGCGAAACTGTTGATCGCGTTTTTCAAGGGTTGCCAAAATTTCAGAAAAGTGTTCGACGATTGCTTCCATGTGTTGGAGCAAACAGGTTTTCACAAATCGGAGATGTTGGGTCAATTCTTCTTCGGTATTCAATCGTTGGGCGGGATAAAAGGCTTGAGAAAAACCCTTACTCCACTGCGTCTTCAATATCTCGGGTAATTGAAAAGCAACGCGGCCGTGTTCCTTAGTTACTCGGTAGGAAGGCGGTATTTTTCCTCCCATCACTTTTTTCACTGTAATATCTGGCATCAACTCTCGCCAATCAATTTCTACCACAATAGCCAGTAGCTCATTGTGAAAAGTAGATTCCAGATACTGCGTATCTTCTCGAAGCGCTCGCTGGGTCAAACCAAAATCGGTTTGTAGGAAGACGAACTCTTCTTCAATCACTTTTTTCATATTTTCTTTAATCGTGCTCATGCTTGAGTTTTAAAAATCTAATCCAGGTACTCCGCCGTGACGACCGTTGCGGGTAAAGGCCTTGTCGTAGTTGGAGTAGCCTTTGAGGTTTCTCCGTTCCATATTATAAAAATCACTAGGATTCCGACCATTTAATCGACGATTAAAATCGGGGCCAATATCGATAATCTCTCGGCCCTGTCGCTTCATGTCTTTAATCCAACGCTCGTTCCTTCGCATGGCCAAGTCAAAATCAAAGGGGTCATTTTTCCAAGGCCGATATACATCCCCACCAACTTGATCGGCATACTCTCGAACCCGCTTCATATTTTCGCCAATGATGATGGGAGGCTTTTTAGGAACAGCACCCAGTACTTCATCCCCATGCTTTAAACCAAAGCCAACGAGATCATCGCCGTATTTTGCCGCAAATTTCCCAGCAGTCGCCGCTTGTCCACCAATGGGAATCATTCCCGCTAGGCTTAAACCAGCATTTAGATAATCACCCCGCGCGCCATAGATCCCAGCATTGATGAGGTCAAAGGGTTCTCCAAGGCCGGGAACCAAACCTAGAACATCCAAGCCCGTCTGTAAACCATCCAAAGCACCTTCCCACCAGGGTCTGTCGCAGGGGTTGCTGCTCAAGCCAAGAGGGTCCACCCAGTTGGTAGGGTTATTCAATGCATATTCGTATTTCGACAAACCATCCACAAAACCGAGTGGATCGCGGTGGATAAATCGACCCAAGTCTGGCGAGTAATAACGGGTGCGGTAAAAGTAAAGGCCCGTCTCGGTTTCCCAACGACGCCCGGTAAAAAGGTAGGGGTTGTCAATGGCTGAAGTGGCAAGTGGATTATTCGACCCATCAAAAATCATGGGTTTACCGTAGGCATCGTATTCGTAAGCTTCGATTAAGACATTACTGGCATTACTGATGGCGACTACCGAGCCCAAACCATCATGATGGTAATAATAGTCCTGACCATTTCGATGCATCGAAATAACTTCGTCCAGGCGTTCACCATAAACATAGGTCGCTACCGCAAAGTCATTATTGTCGCGCTCCTCGATTACTCGAAGGTTATCGTAATAATAAAAGGTGGTATCCGTTCCAATGATTTTATGCGTTCGGCGGCCAAGAGGATCATAGCGATAATGTGCCGTACTTCCATTGTCCACCGACACCAATCGATTCTCAATGTCATATTGATAGGTCTGAGCACCATCGGCAGTTAAGTTGCCATTATCGTCATAGTTCAAAACGGCATTGATCCCACCGCTTAGAGTGGTGTATTGATTGAGGTTATTATTGGTATAGGTGGTATTGGTCGCATTTTCATTGACTCTACTCCGGTTGCCCAAAGCATCCATTACATATTGAAATTGACTGGTGGGACTGGGGATGGTATTTCCAGCTAATTGTCCAGTCTTATCTTCGGTCAAACGATTGAGGTTATCGTAGATAAATTCTCGCGACCGATTAGGATTATGTAAACGTTGTTCATTTAAGCGGTTGCCAATCTTATCATAAGCATAGTCAAATTGGACCAGGCTATTGAGCGTATGCCCTACCGATAGCAAACGGGAATTGGCATCATAGCTAAAGTTAGATTGGGCATTGTTTAAATAATTTTGACTTAGCTTGCGATTGCCATTATCGTAGGTATAATTGGCTAAGACATCTTGCAGTAAACTATTGTCCGTCACCGAAGTCAGGCGAGCCCGTTCATCCAATTGTTCCACTACTTGTCGACCACCGGGATAGGTAATGGTCCGGCTGCGATTGGGCATGCTATAATTAAAAGAAGTAGAGCGTCCATTTAGACTTTCGCGGACCACTCGGTTTACCGCATCATAGGTGAGCACAACATTGTTGTATTGGTTCTGTGCATTGATGAGATTACCTGCGGGGTCATAGGCAAAGGTTTCCACCTCACCATTGGAATAGCTACGATTGAGTAATCGGTAGCGGTTATCATAGGTGTAGGTAGTGGTCTCGTTATTGGGATTTACCTGACTGGTCAAATGCCCAGTGGCATCGTAATTATAGGTCGTACTAGTTCCATCGGGGTTTACTTCGGTCTTGCGTCGGTTAAGGGCATCGTAGGTATAATTAGTCACCTGATTTTTTGGATCACTGACGCTGATTAAGTTTCCAAAGGCATCGTAGTCGTAGGTGGATGCAAAGTTTAAGGCATCTGTAATAGTGACTTGGCGATCGAGGGCATCGTAGGTATAGCTGGTCACCTTACCACCGCGATCGGTGGTCGAGGTGAGGTTATAATTATTATCGTAGGAATAGACTAAGGCTTCCGAAAACGGGTCAGTGACGCTAATGAGACGGTGTAGAGCATCGTAGGTAAAGGTAGAAGTATTCCCATTCCCATCGGTTTCGGAAAGTTTATTGGAATTGGCATCAAAACTAAACGAGGCGACTAGGCCGATGGCATCCGTCACTTCTCGCACCCGGTTGAGGGCATCGTATTGGATATTTACGGTATTCCCATTGGGAAGTACTACCATGGTTAAGTTGCCATTGGTATCATAATCGTAGAGATGGCTTTCCCCTTCCGCGTTGGTATCCGAAGTTCGTCGATTCAGGTTGTCGTATTCGTAGGTCATCTGATGCCCATTCTGATCGATGTAGGACAGCAAATTTCCTTTAGCATCATAGGTATAGCTCTCGGTAAAACCCAAGGCATCTTGCTTTTCAATCAGTCGGCCGAGGGCATCGTAGCTGTATTGGGAAATTTTACCTTCCTTGTCAATGACTTGGATGCGATTACTATTGGCGTCATAGCTATGGCTTTCGGTATTACTTAAGGCATCAGTAATATTGATCATACGATTTTCCAAGTCATAGGCCATCGTCATCAAGTTCCCATTAGGGTCCGTGTTGGTCAACATGTTCCCCACATTATCATAGCCAAACAGCGTTTGACCGCCAATTGCATTGATAATTTTGGTCAGGTCACCATTGGCGTTGTATTCGTAAGAGGTGATATTACTTTTACCATCCGTATAACTGATCTTTTCCCCAAAGGCATTGTAGGCAAAAGTCTCCATGATATTCAGAGGCGAATTGATGGCCACCAGATTGCCATTGGGATCATAGGCGAAGGTGGTCAGGCTACCATTCTTATCCTGAATACTCGTCAACTGGTTATAAGTCGGCTCGTAGGTAAAACTTACTGCATTACCCAAAGGGTCAATTTCCTGTAGGACATTCCCTCGATCATCATAAACAAAGGAAGTGGCATTGCCATTGGCATCAATGCGTTTGGTAATATTGTTGCTCTCGTCATATTCGTAGACGACATTATAGCCACAGCAATTTCCCTTTTGCTGCACGAGTTGCCCGCCTTCGTTGAACAAGTAAGTCGTGATTTGCTTTTGCCCACTGATCTCCTCTACCAAATAGGTTTTAAGGTTTTCATAGTTGTAGGTAAAGGTCTGTTTACCCACACAAGAAACCACCTCGCGAACCGCATCCAAGTAGCCATAATTTATATTGACCGGATTCCCATTTTTGTTGACAATCGTGGTTAGTTTAAATTGATTATCGTACTCGTATTCGGTCAGGTTACCCAAGGCATCTTGAACACTAGTTGGGTTGCCTTGTACATCGTAGGTAAAAATAATTTCCCGTGGACTACTGGCATTGGGGTCGGTGATTTTGGAAAGTCGACCATCGGTCCAACTTAAAAACACTTGTCGTCCGGTGGGGTCCGTAATTGTGGTGAGTAGAGAATCCGTATAGGCTAGGCTGATGGTATTTCCATTCCGATCTTCCAAACGTGTTAACTTGCGATGGCTAACCTCATCGAAATAGTAACGCATCCCATCTTTTTGGGTCAGGACAAACTGATCCGGCTGATATTGTTCGAGCGAATCAAAAACACCAGAAGGACAGTACCAGCCTCCCGAGCCATTGGGCAAGTAGCGATTACGGCTCCCGTCCATATGTTCAATCACTACATCAAGGCTATCAAAACTGTAAGCCATATTGTAGTTAAAAGTCCAACCTCGCCCAAGGCCCCAATCCCGTTCCCGACTCACCGTGTTGTAGGAAAAAGTCAGGTCAATAGAAAGGCCGCGACCGGGAATCATCAAATCTTGGCGTTGGTAAAACAGGCCTCCGGTATAAGTATTGACGCTTACATCATTAGGGCCTGGAACATTGGGTTTAGTAATGTTCTTTTGTGCCATCAAGGGAAGTAAAAGGCCCAGTAAGCACCAGAGTAGTATGATCTTTTTAAATTGAGCATTCCTAGATTTTTTCTAATTTTTTGGCAAATAGAAATCACTCTTTCAAGATGAACCGCAGCGGATGTGACGAATAAGAGTATACCGTAATCGCGCTAGTGGCACCAGGCCTCAACACGCCCGGAGGTCCACTCGGCTCTTGGAATTCGATGTAAAGCTCCTGCGATTCTTCATCAAAGTTGTCTGGATCAATAGACAAGGGAGCACCACGCATACTCAGCAGCCAGCGGAAAGGGCAAGGAATATCTACATTGCCATTATTGCCAAACTGAATCGTAATTGGCACCAAACGATTGACGCGAATCCGCGCAGGGTGTTGGATATTTTTACTCAGGTTATCTTCCGAGCCCACATTTACAATATTACAGAAGAAGCCACCGCCACCGGAGCCCGTAGTCGTCCCGGCACCACCATCAACCACTTCAAAGCCATCTGGCAAAGTAGAGGTTTCCATAGGCTTGGTACCAATCAAATCGTAAACGCCTAGGTTGGCCCCGGCCAAGTTGAACGTGGCAAAAACCTTCGTCGAATTAATAAAGGTGAGCTTATGGGCAGAAACCCCACCCAAAGCAGCTTTAAAGATTTCTAAATCCATGGTTGGAGTAAACTTGGCCCCTTCAATCTTCAACGTCACATTACCCGTATTCCCTCCCGTCGTCGATTCGACATTGCGAATTTGGAAAGGAATAATCTCTGCCTTAAAATCAACAGTTTGCTGTAGAGCCGCACCATTATTGACCCCATAACCCAGCAAGTAGTAGGTCCCTGCCTCTAACTCTGGAACGATGATTTCTTGGTCCGACGCAAAGGGATCGGAGAAAGCAAAATCATGAACCGAACGAGTTGGCACTTGACCATAGCTCAGGAATAGTTCGTTGACACCCAAGGTCCCCAAAGCATCCATGGTAACCAGCATGGTCTCTCCACTCAAGCTATCGGGAATTTCAATGCGGTAGTAAATTCCTTCGTTGTTGAACAAGGTCTTTTGTCGCACCACATCTAGGGGCAATTCAGCCACAGAGATGGTAACCTTCTGTGGAGAAATCGCCACATTATTGGTATCGCTATTTTCAAAGATATTATTCAAAATATCCGTTTGGACGATGACGTAATATTCGCCGAGCGGAACACCGGGCGTCCGATCACTTGGCGTCAGACTCAGGTTAGAGTTGGGCGCCAAATTGATATTGCGCGAAATCGGACCGATGTGTTTAACATCAGAGACGTCGAGCAAAGAATCCGCAGATAGATAGACCAGATCCTGCATAAATCCAGTGGCGGGGTTAAGGCCTTGGTTAAACAGGTCGTAGGATACCGGGAAGGGTTCGCCCACCATTGCCATACTATCAAAGCTCAAGTTTTCGACGATGAGGTCTGAAGGTAATGGCAAGGTCGTAGTGATAAAGCTAAAGAAGGTATTATTGTCTTCTCCATCCAATTCAAAGACGGCATTATTGGCATCGGTCCGCAAGATGAGGACAAAATTCCCAACCGCATCAATGGGGATAAAGACGTCGAGGGTATCGGTATAGCTACCACCGGGGGCGATCACTCGGCTTTGGTTTTCAGTACCGATGATGGGATCACTATTATCAATATCAAAATCGGTGGATAAATAAACCTTATCGGTCCAGGTCCCGGAGGTATTCCCCAGCCCATTATTCTCAACTGTCCAAATCACCTGTACTGGTTGTCCAGCCGTACCAGCCGTCGGAGCCACCAGCGTCGACACCTGTAGATCAGGCGAAGGAGTCAATTCAATATGAACCGGCATCGCCATTCCGTTGGGGTGAGCATTGGGTCGAATCAACCGAACACTATTGGCCGGAGTCTCGTCGTTCGTCACTTCGGTATGATCGGCTACCAGGAAGACATAGTAATCGCCTTCGATGCCATTCGGGATATTAAAGCTTTGGTTGTTCGAATACATTTCCAAGTTCCCTAGTGGCCCTTGTCGGGTATAATCGACCACGAAGAGATCCGTACTTTTATCCAAAATCGAATCGAGGCTGAGGTAGATGCCATCGTACCAGAGCGGGTAGCTCCAAAGGGCGGTGGTATTACCTTGGTTTTGGATCATCCATTGTAGATTCGCCAGTTCTCCCGAAGAGAGGGTATCTGGCAAGCTGGTAGCGTTTAAAATGGCAAAGTCGACGGGGTCGGGAGCGGAAACGCTAATCGGATTGCTTCGTTTTACATTATTCCCTTCATCCGTATTTTCGAAAATCACGTCCGTCACATCCGTAAAAACGTAGATATAGCAAATCCCGCTTGCTGCTCCACCGCCTAGCATGGGCAGTACAAAACTGGTACTCTCGGTATAGCTGGCCATGGGCGCTACTGGCTGTAGCACATCCAAGGTTTGTAAGCTTACCGCATCGGCAGGGTTCCAGGTGGGGTTGGGGGAAATGTAAATACGGTCTTTCCAGGTTCCCGTGCCCTCTACCGCAGCCGCACCATAGTTGCGGACGACGAAATCAAGCGTGAGGAGATCTCCGGCATTGGCGGTATCCGGCAAGCCGAGCAAGGTATCGACTTGGAGGTCGGGCCAGGGAGATAGTTTGACAAAACTAGAATCTGTACTTACGTTATTGTCTTCCCGATCTTTTTCAAAGATGGAATTATTGGTATCGGTACGAACATGGAAATAATGATTGCCACTGATCCCATCAGGCAAGGTTACATCCTTTTGCTTATTAAAGCTTTGACCCGCTACTAAGAGTCCTCCATAGGATAAGTTCGCTAAGAAGGTGGCAGTATTCGGATCATACATTGGATCAGTAGACAGATAGATGGCATCCACTCGATTGAAGTTAACAACATCTCCTTGGCCTTGATTTTTCACTGTCCACTGTACTATGATCGTTTCACCTGAATTAGTGGTATCAGCTACGATGATATCGCTGACGATTACATCTGCATTACGCGCGATCACTTCCCCACTCCTACCGACATTATTGTCTTCGTTGGTATGCTCAAATACCTGATTAGCGAAATCGGTAAAGATGTAGAAGTATTGAGTATCGCAGACGCTATTGGGAATCGTTACGTTCGTCGAACGATTGATAAAATTACCGGGATCAATATCCAAGTTAGTGCTTACTGTTTTTAGTAAGCTTACCGAATCAGGATCGTATACGTCAGCAGTACTGATGTAAATTCTATCGCTAAAATTATCCGTCACCGGAGTAGCGCCTTGATTCTCATTGCGCCATACAATATTGACCGTAGCCCGATTATCGACGGAGTCGGCCATCACGATATTACTCACTTGCAAATCAGGTGGTGGGGTAAGGATAATATTTAGGGTATCGCTAGTCTCGTCATTATTATCTTCAAAAACGTATTCGTAAACCCGGTTTTGGAAATCGGTATAGACATGGATAAAGTAATCGCCAAAGACGGAGGCCGGTAGGGTAACGCTTCGCGTATCTGTATAAGATTGTCCTGCCATTAAGCCACTTGACTCTGGTTCGCTACCCAGAAAAATCGCGGTGGCCGGATTATAATTAGGCTCTTGGCTAATAAAGATATAATCGCGATGGCTGCCACCGTTGATGTCTCCAAGGCCTTGATTCATCACGGTCCAAGTAACATCGATGGTAGACCCGGAAAAAGCATTATTGGGAGTGATAATTGAGCTCACTACCAAGTCCGCAGGTGGGGTAAGGTTAATCAACAATTGGGCAGGTGTTCCTACATTATTATTTTCAAAACCTTCAATCAGTTGATTAATCCGATCGGTAACTACGAACAGGTAAAAATCACCTTGGATGCCTTGAGGCAGCGTTACCAATTGCATTTGCGAATAACTCTCCATCGAGTTGAGTGCCGTTAGATTTGGGAAGCCACCGAGGTAAGTATCAATATTGGGTTGATAAACATTATCTGAGGAGAGGTATACATAATCGAACCACTGCGTCATTCCGGTAGAGCCGATGGCTTGATTTTCCACTTCCCAGGTCACCTCAATGGTTTGGCCAGAAAAGGGCGAAGCAATGGTTTGTACATTATTGACAATGAGGTCAGGCAATTCGCGCAGGGTGAAAGATTGAGTAGGCCCTTCTGTTTCGCAGAAGTTATTTTTCGCTACAATTTTCCAATTATAGGTTGCGCCAAAAATAAAGTTGTTGCTATTATAGGCGAAGGTGATTTGAGTCAGGTCCTGTCCAATGGGCTGGTCCGGTTCCATCTGCCCATCTTCCCAGAGGTAGAGGTCGTAGCGCAGGGCTCCTGCCGCTGGCAACCAAGAGAAGTTGAGCGGTGGATCAAGGTCGATGGCGCCATCTGCAGGCAGCATATTGCCAACTACAGCAGGAGTCTGATAATTTTGTACGGTAGTGTTAAAAGTATCATTGGCCACATTCAGGTCACCCGCTAGCAAGGTATAGGTTTCGATAGGGTGAGGAATAAAGCTGGATAAATCGGCAGGAGTGCTAAAGGTGTAATGTGCCGTATCTCCCGGCTGTACCGTGAGGGCACCGACATTTTCCATTACCGGAGCCATTGCACCATTACGATAAACCACTTCAAAGCCGCTTTGCGCCAATCCACCATAGTTTTGGATAACCACTTTTACCGTTTCACTATTCCCCATATCACAAGCCTCTTGTGGGTCCAAGACCGCAATGATTCCCAAGTCATCTTCGAGGAAATCAAATTCATCGGCCCCAATATCCGGGAAACTGGCGTTGCGCATTTCTCCATCAATATCCATGGTGAGTCCACCGACGGCGGTGGCCGCACTATCGAGTGCTACTTGTAAAACATGGAGGTCGGTATCGGAATAAAATAAAGGATTGGCGGAAACCGAATTAAAGTCACGCCCTGCCGCTGCCTGCCACCCGGCCAAGTCGCTCACTGTAGTACCAAGCCAATAACCGAGGTTAGGGCCGGTGCTGTACAGATCATTAAAATTGGAAGAAGCTAGGCTGGTGCTGGCGTAATAAGCTAGGCCTCCACCGGTATTGGCAAAAATATTATTCAAGACATTTTTATTCGCGCCCGAGGTATTATAGAAGGCGCGACTGTTTGGATCGGTATTGGTTAGGTGAACGCTATTGTGGTTAAAATTGAGAAATTGACCATCAAATACATAGATACCATAAGCTGCGCTCGAACCACCTACTTGGATAAAATTATTGGCAATCGAAGCTCGGTCAGCGATATTGGCATCACAGCGATTGAGGTGTAGGCCATAGCCATAACCACCAATTACCCGGTTGCGCTCTAGCTCAAAGCCATTATCGCAATGCCGCATAAATATCCCGTGAAAATCACTCCGCGTACTGTTGGTCGTGATTTGATTATCCAGCACCTCCGGTGCATTTTGATAATAGAGATAAATGCCATAGCGATTTTGACCTTCAAAAACATTATTCAAAACTCGCGTCCCAGATTCCAATTGCGAAGTATTCTGTCCGATTAGGTAAACGCCATAGCCACCATCGACAAAACGATTGTTTTGGATGAGTAGGTTTTGATCGATATTCCCTGGAGAGTAAATCAATTGGTAGTTATCATCTCCATTCGCAGCGATCAATTCATTATTCAAAATTCGGATATGATCCGCACCATTTCGCAAATGGAAAATACGGGCAAAAGAACCGAGCGAGCGGAAGGTCATGTTTTGGAAAGTAACATAGTCTGCTCCGTCTAATTGTACGACGTAGTTATTACCACTCGAATTGGCGTGTTCCAAGCGAACAAATTCATTGTCTCCATTTTCGGATTGGAAAAGAATGGTATTGGCAGCGCTACTGCCATTGATCGGACCTAGAGAAATTTGTTCATTATAGGTTCCGTTGCGAACATTAAAAGTCACTGGAGCGAGGATGCCTCCATTATTGAGAGAGACTGCGGCAGCGCTAAAGCTGGCAAAGTCCGGGAAGGAACCGCCAATGGTATATTCGCCCAACAAGGCAGGGAAAAGTCCTTGCACCGAGGTAGTATCATTGGCAGGGTTATTATCAACCTGGCCATTAGGATTTGAAGTGTAAGCCAGCAAATCATTGCCAAAACCGACATTAAAATTAAAACTTCCCAAGGTAAGCGTATCCCGCTCTCCCGGCCGTAGGAACCCAGACCAATTATAGGTCAACTGTGGCAAACCATTTCCCGCCCAATCAACATCTACATTGAGCAAGGTATCGGCACCATTGTTTTTTATTTCTACCACTACCGACTGGACACCCTCCGGGAATGGCGTATTTTTATTGGGAGAAATAATGGCCAGCACTTCGGCATCGTGGGTGGTAACGGGGGTAAACTCGTCCGCACCGATATCTGGCGTGATAGGGTTACGAGCCTCGCCATCAAAGTCCGTGGTGATCTGGGCCAGAGGCGTTCCCGTGTTATTCAAATCCACTTCGTCAGCATGTAAATCAATAGGAGAAGCGAAACGTGGATCAACCTTTATCGAACTAGCGGCCTGACCACTCAGGTTTTGCCAAGCGTTGATATCTGCCGCATTATTCCCATCCCAATACCCTAAGAAAATAGAAGGCGCATAAAGGTCATTAAAATCCGTTTCCAGGTTATTCCCAGATTGTTTGTAGTAGGCATAACCTTGATCAAAATTGGCAAAGACATTATTTTTTACCCGCATTTCATTACCTGCCAAATGGAAGGCTCTACTATTCGCATTGCTTGATTCAACCCGTACCGAGTTGTGATAAATATCATTATAATCACTAGCGGTCAAATAGATTCCATAGGAAGCCCGACTCGTTCCCTGTCCAATTGAGACAAAGTTATTGGCCAGCAATCCTCTTGCGCCTACCGCACCATCACTATTGGTAAAATAGAAACCATAACCATGATCGATATTGGTCAAGGAGTTTCCAAGATAGGTCCAGGCATTTTGATTGCTATTGCTATAAACGCCGTAGTAGGTACAACAGTAAATTGAATTGGCTTCAAAAGTATTATAGGCCACCCGTGGCGCATCTTGATAGAGGAAGCGTACGCCCATATAGTACTGCCCAATGAAGTCGTTGTATTCGATCACCGTACCGCGTTCCGCATTAGCAGAGTTGACGCCAATCAGGTAGATCCCATAACTTCCTTCTAGGAATTTATTATGACGGAAGACATTGTATTCGTCGTCACTACTCAGGGAATAAACCAAAGCTAGATTGGTAGAGGTAGAAGAGAGGTTGGGACCAATGATGACATTATTGGTCCATTCGTTCTGACTTGCACCATTGATCAAATAAAAGACCCGCGAATAAACGGTACTAGTATTTTGAAAGGTCAGTTGTCGAAATCGGAACCAATCAGCCCCGTTGAGTTGCACGATGTAATTATCGGTGCTGGTGGTATTGGCATTACTTAAGGTCACCTGGCTACTGTCCCCCACTTCCGATTGGAAGGTGATGGGATTGGTAGCACTTGCCCCGAGCACCGGAGAGAAGCTGACTTGTTCATCATAAGTACCACTCCGTACATTGAAGGTCACCGGCGCGATCACTCCGCCATTGGCGAGTGTGGTTGCGGCATGGTTAAAATTGATAAAATTAGGGTTGGCACCACCGAGTGTATACACTCCTCCAAGGGCTGCGTAAAGGTTATTAACCGAAGAGGTGTCGTTAAAATTTTCGGGATCGGTCATGCCATTGGGCATACTGGTCCAGGCGCGGATGGTATAAGCCGTATCTAGTTCAAAAGTAAAATTTCCTAGGTTAACCGAATCGATGGTTTCGCCAGAAAGCAGGCTTCCCGTCCAGTTGAATGGCGCTTGAGCCGTGCCATTGATTTCCCAATACAGGGTGACGCTTTCGAGGGTATCCAGGCCATTGTTTAGCAGGGTCACAAAGATACTTTGCAGGTCGGCGGCAAAGGGCATTTGCGGAGAGTTGATAGAGACCAGGCTTGCATCTTCGGGGGCGGTAAAGAATTCATCGGCGCCGATATCTGGCAGGGCAGGATCCCGAAATTCGCCATCAATATCTACAGGTACTTCTGGGAAGGCTTGCCCAAGCTTGTCCAGCACTACATTGGTGACGTGGAGGTCGGTATCGGAAACAAATAGCGGATCTACCGTTACGGAATTGGTATCGCGGTTGGTAGCCGCCTGCCAGCTCGCTAAGTCATTATAGGTTACGTTAGCGTAGACTCCAAGCGTGGGCCCGGTGGTATATAAATCATTGTGATTGGAAAAAATCGTAGCCGAGCTACTATTATTATACAGGGTTTGTCCGCCACCGGGATTGGCTAAGATGTTATTAAAAATCTGCTTATCATTTCCACTTCGATTGTACAAGGCGAAGCTTCCTGAGTTGGTATTGGTTAAGTTGACGGAGTTATGAAGAATCTTATGATAAGAACCATTGTCCAGATAAATTCCTTGCACCGTGGCCGTTCCTCCCATTTGTACAAAGTTATTGGCCAGGAGTACTGATTCCGAAGTCGTTCCATATACATCATCAAGAAAAATTCCAATGCCCGTGTTTTGTCCAATCACCCGATTCCCCGTCATTTCCAAACCAAAATAACAGAGGGAAATATCGAAGCCGCGAATATTGGAATACGTCGAGGTAGCGATAAAGGTATTATTCCGCAACCTGGCATGATTCATCCGATAGACATAGACGCCTCGATAGTAATGATTTTCGAAAAGGTTATCATCGATCTCTACCCCTCGGGTATAAATATTTGCATTCGCATTTCCTTGGTAGTAAATTCCTTGGCTACCTCCGGAAAAATGGTTTTGCTTAAATCGAATATGCTCCATCACCGTGGAGGCCGTCAGATAAACCAAGGCTCGATTGGTCGTGGTAGAACTCGAAACCGGAGCTTTAAAATAATTTTGCTCAAAATTGACATGTTGAGCGCCATTGCGAAATACAGCTTGACGAGTATAAGAAGCATTGAGACTTTCAAAAGTAATTTGTCGCCAAGTTAGCCAGCGAGTCCCATCATGAAGGACCAAATAGTTATTGGCACTTCCCGTGCTGAGGGAAAGGGTTACCGCGGTGCTATCTCCCGATTCGGATTGAAAGGCCACTTGGCGCAGACTATCGCTTCCCGGAAAGTCAAAGAGTAATAATTGTTCACTGTACACTCCATCGCGTACGTTGAAAGTAACGGGGCCTACTACCCCACCACTATTTAGCACATTGACGGCTGAGGTAAAGTCTGGAAAGTCTGGCGTAAGGCCACCGATGGTATAGGCTCCGGTCAGGCCAGCGTAGAGATTGGTAATGGCGGTGCTATCATTCACCGGTAAGGGATCAGCTCCTCCATTAGGATTAGAGGTCCAGGCCTCCAAATCATAGGCTTGGTTGAGCTGGAAATTAACACTATTCAAATCCAAGCTCACCGTATCATTGCCCAACAAAGTTCCGGTCCAGTTGATCGGTGGTTGTATCGCGCCATTCACTGCCCAATTGATCGTAACACTTTCCAAAGTATCACTACCATGGTTGCGCAAAACGGCTTTAATCAACTGATTGCCTACTGGAAATGGAATCGCTGGAGTAATCATCATATTCACCCCAGCATCAATCTGTGGCAGGGTAAATTCATCCGCGCCAATATCAGGCATTAGCGTATCGCGGGTTTCCCCTTCAATATCCACCAATACTTCTGGGAGCGGATTAGCGGCACCATTCAAGGCGCTTTGTCCCGTCCGATAATCAAAAGATCCGAGGAAAAATGGGTTGACCGAAATAGAATTTACTTCGCCCGTATTTCCACCATTTCGCCAGACCTCCAATGTAGACCAAAGGCTGCTTCCCCAGAAAATAATATTGGGGCCAGTGGTATAAAAATTATTGTGATCGGCATATAGAAAGCTCCCCGGCGAATTACTATAAAAGGCCTGGCCGCCGCCAATATTGGACCAAATATTATTACTCATTCGCTTGCTCGAACCACCCGAAGAGTAACAAGCCGCCGCATTAATTCCAGTACTGGTAATTTGTACGGAGTTATAATGCAACTGATGAAAATTACCTGAAGAGAATTGAATACCATAGACCGTATTGGCTTGATTTCCACCAATTTCAATAAAGTTATTGGTAATCCAAGCTTGGTTGCTACTGTTGCCCGTCATATCAAAAAGACGCATTCCCGCGCCATGAGTATTGGCAAAAATGCGATTGCGACGAATCTCGGCCCCCAAATTAGAATCGTTAGAATACAAACCAGTGTAATCCGTATAGGTGGTATTGGTCTGGATTAAATTATCGGTAATAACGGGACGATTATGCTCATCCATATCAATGGCCCGATAGTATTGATTTTCAAAAGTATTCCCTACTAGCTCGGTTCCCGAAGCGTGGGAACCACTCGCGCGGAAATATAAACCAGAGCTACCGTTGAGCAAGTGATTATGGTAAAGCTGAAAACTATCGTTAACAAAACTAGAGGTACTATAAATCAAAGCTCGATTCGTAGAGGTGGTGGTAGTGGGGTTGGCTCTGAGGATATTATTTTCCAAACGTACCCGATTGGAAGCCCCCGTTAGTACAGCCACCCGACCGTAGGTATTATTGGTCGCTTCTAGGGTCATTTGGGCAAAGGTTAGCCAATCTACGCCGTTGAAGTAGACCGTAAAATTGGCTGCTGAAGTCGAGGCATTGGTGAGGATCACTTGTGTGCTATCGCCAGATTCAGATTGAAAGCGGATGGGGCGATCGGCACTTGCGCCCAAGATGGGAACAAAGGTCAATTGTTCGTTATAAGTACCATTACGGACGTTGAAGGTGGTAGCCGCGACTAAACCACCTTGGTTGAGATTGGTAACGGCTTCCCCAAAGGTGTTAAAGTCAGGAGTCATACCTCCGATGGTATAAGTTCCTCCCAAGCCCACATACAGGTCATTGACCTCAGTGGTATCATTTGAACCTACGGGGTCCATTCCACCATTTGGATTTGTGACCCAGGCCCGAATATCATAAGCTTCATTAATTACAAAAGCCATATTGCCAATGGCCACCGTAGTGGTATCCCCGCTTCCCAAGGCCCCCGACCAGTTGAAGGTGCTTTGAGCTAGGCTATCAAAAGTCCATTCAATGTCGGCGGTAAAGAGAGAATCGCTACCATTATTTTTGAGCAATACGTTGATCGATTGATTGCCTGCGGCGAAGGGGCTTTGCGGACTTTGGATGTTGACCAAATGGGCATCCGTAGTTGGCGGGGTCCATTCATCGGCCCCGATGTCGGGGCTGGCATTCCGAGTCTCTCCCTCGATATCCTCACTCACTACCGGAGTACTCAGGGCAGCTTCGTTCAATAGGATTTCACTAATCGTGTAGTCCTGCGCATTGACAAATAGTGGGTCTACGCTGTAGGAATTAAGATCTTGTCCGGTATTGGCTTGCCAAGTTGCCAGGTCCGCTTGATTGTTGCTCCAAAAACCTAAAATAGGTCCGGTGGTGTATAAATCATTATAATCTGAGCTTGCAATAGCAGAAGGCGTATTGGTGTAAAAGGCGAGGCCACCGCCAAAGTTAGCCAGGATATTATTTAGCACTACTTTATTATTTCCACTAACCACCGACAAGGGGCGACTACTTACACCTGTGTTATTGAGCCGGATGGTATTGTAGAAAATGTTTTGATAAGTACCATCTTCGCTATAGATTCCATAGGAAGTATTGGTGCCACCGATGGAAATATAATTATTGGTGATCAGGCAGGGATCGGCTACGCTACCATAAATTTCGTCGACGAGGATACCTCGATAGCCCAGCGGTACAAAGATGCGGTTATCGCTAATATTGGGGGCTTCATAATTGCGGTAGAGATGGATACCCAGAAAGGAAGTATAATTACTAGAGGTCTCGATCAAGTTACCCGTAATCAAGGCCGCTTTATGATAGGCCAGGTACATGCCCGAATGATATTGGTCGATAAATTCATTATCCACGACCTCCAAACCATCGAGGTAATTATTACCATTTGGCGTACCGTTAAAATAAAACGCTCTCGAACCATTTTGAAAGACATTATTGCGGAAGCTCAGAAATTCATTAACTGTATTATTGGTAAAAAAGACTAAGCTTCGGTTCGTGGAGGTAGAAGTAGTGGAGGTACTGCGAATGATATTATTCTCCAAAGAAAAATGCTCTACATCACCGATCATCGAAATGACCCGCGAGTAGGTGGTGCCGGTGGCTTCCAGCGTCATCCCGCGTAGGGTCAGCCAGTCCACTCCATTGAGATTGATGGTATAATTGGTAAGACTAGAGCTATTGAAAAAACTGAGAATCACCTGGCTACTATCGCCAGATTCGGATTGAAAAATAACTGGGCTATTGGCTCCTGCGCCTGCAATCGATCCAAATTCTAGTTGTTCGTTATAAGTCCCATTTCGCACATTAAAAGTTACCGAATCACAAACCCCAAAAGCATTGAGGTCGGCTACGGCTTCGGTGAAGGTATTATAATCTGGCGTGACGCCACCGATGGTATAGTTTCCCGCCAGCCCCGGCGATACGACCACCATGCTGGTATCATTGAAATTGACCGTATCGGCCATGCCATTGGGGTTGGTGGTCCAGGCCTTGATGGTATATAATTGGCCCGCTACAAAATTCTCCGTGCCTAGCAATACCGACGTCGTATTATTCCCACTACCAAAGGTATCGAGTGGAGTATTAAAAAGAAACGGGGTAGCCGGAAGGCCATTAAACTCCCAGTTGATCGTAACATCAAATAAGGTATCGAGGCCGAGATTAGCCAAGGTCACTTCAATATCGTGCATTCCCACGCAAAAGATACTTGGCGAATCGATACTAACGATTCCGGCATCGAGGGGGACGGGATTAAATTTGAGCACATCGAGAATATTTCGCCGCAGGTTGTAAGCTTCGGTGGAAGGGCTGTGATAATTAACGGTGGTCATACCACCAAAGATGACGCGTCCGGCGCCCCATTGTTTCTGCGCAACAATTACCCGAGCGCTATTACCAACATCAACGATTAGGGTATCCATCCCCGGCCCGGTGACGGTGGCATGAGCAAAAGAATTGCCCGACCAATTGGTGAGAACAGGTAAGAATGGGCCGTTAAAAATAGGATGGGTAACATCAAAGGCCGTGGCGGTTCCGGTATTATTTCCACCATACACCAAATTGATTCCACCAAAGCCATAGCTCATTCCATTGCCTTCATTTGGAGCCGAATTTAAAAAGAGATTTCCCCCATTACTTACCCAAGTTTCCAAAGCAACTCTATTGTTGTCAAGGAACACTTCCAATTCATTGGCGTTATCGTCGCTCCCTTCCATAAAGATCATGGTGTGGTTAGAAAAAAGAGCATTGACATCCACCGTTTCATAACGGAGGTCGGACCAATTGCCCACACCAAAAACATCATTCATAAGACCATCATTGGTAGTACTGCCCCAGGGATGGCCTACGGTAGAGCGAAGGTAGGCAGGCTGAGTTTGGGCGATTAAAGTATTGGCATACCAAAGGTTGGCCAGTATAAACAAGGAGACTAATAAATGCTTCATACGAATAGCTATTAGACGATTACCGGAAGAAAATAGGTTTAGAGGGCCAACGACCGCAGGGCCGAGGGCAGCATAAATGATAGGGATGACTGGGGGGGATCAATCCCGGCGATTAACTACAAGATGTGTTGAGATGCACTACACGAGCGCAGCATTTGTTGGGTAAATTGCATTTCGATTCGCTGAGGCGAAGATCAAGAAGTTCTTCACTCAGATTTGTGTTTTGACAATTTTAGCTACGTGTGATTATGGATGATGCAGCGGTATCAAGGTTTAAACTGCATCGAGTAGATCAGTATGATAAAGCACAACAGATGTCATTGTTAAATTGTAATGACTTCACCAATTTAGCAATAAAAGTACAATGTCGCCAATTTTGCAATTAAAAAAATCTTTAAAAATTTCCGTATCCATAACAACGATCGATTACAAAGATAGCCATCTGCCCTCTTGAGCACCTCATCAGTATTGATGAAAAGGGGAAATTGAAAATATGGAGTTCGTGTACGAGAATCGCACTTTTATCACCAGATTATGGCTTAGTGGAACTATTTAGGGAGCGTTTTCATTGGATATAGCGTACTTATTGGGAAGACTCCTGTAGGCCTGTGGGTCTACCACGATAGAGCAAAAGCAGCTCCATCCTCTTCTTCACTAACATCCTTGTCCGAAAACTGCGATAGTTTTTTTGTGACTACATCGGGAAAAAACACCCACTGCGATTTCGTACCGCCTAAGGTTGGACGAATACGTAAAGGGAAGCAAAATTGTAGTTCAACCAATTATCCAGATGTTTTCGGTCATTTCAATAAAATTATTGATCGCTCATGATCAAATTGAGAAAGCATTCCAGCGCTTGTTGGAATGCACTGACTGTTTGTGTAATGACCAACAGAATGATTTGATCCTTCTTTCCCGTGAGCTCAGTGCATCAAAAACCTTATTTCGCCGAGGCTTATTAAAAACTAAGCACTACGAACGTAAGCGTCAAAGCATTGCATACCGATTGTTACTTTTCCTAGACAATTGCTAAAACCTCCAAGTCCACCAAGGCCTTTAAATGCTGGAGGATTTTCCCGTCCTCCGTCGCCGGAAGATCATAACTCTCCTTCAACTCCACCAAAATGGCTTCGATACTCCGCTGCCCATCAATCAAACGCAAAATAATGAGCATGGCGCCCGCACCTTCAAAATCATTCCCCTCCCCTAGCAAGAGTTTGGTATCTACCATTTCTTCGCCTTCATCCGTCAAGCGATATTCTTGACTAAATCGCAAAGCTCCCTTAATCGACAAAACCGTCGTTGGACTCAGCACCTCTGCTGGTGCAGCAATCGCCTGTTTTGGCATTTTTACCGCAGCAAAAAACCAATTGTCATAAATCTTATTGGAGAGAATATTTTCTTTTTCGAGGTGAACGGTTCGAACGGTTTCATTGGCAATGGTCTGGTAACCGCGATCTTCGAAGTATTGCACGATTTCTTCGGCGGTAAGTAGCTCGGTAGGTTCTTCAAAGAAGTAATCCAAGGGGCCAAAGTGAATAAAAAGTCCTCCTTCCCGGATCACTCGATCGACTTGGGGGAAAAGCAGCTTTAGAGGAATGACATCAGAAAAATAAACCGAGTAAAGTACATCTAGCGATTCGGATTCGATGGGCAGATGGATAACGTCCGAGACAAAATATTCCAAATGTTTTCCTGCGGGTGGTGGAGTAAAATTGGCGGTAAACTGAGGAGCGGTTTTGTCGAGCGATAGCAGGTTCTTATTGCTGATGTCATAAAAGACGATGGGGGCATGGGCCAAGCGGTGATAATTCCACGCCATGGAAAAAGATTTGTCGGTGGCGTAGACTTCGGTAAAGTCCTGACAAAAGTCATGAGCGATGCGTCCCACTCCGGCGCCGATAAAAAGGCTTCGTTCTGGTTGACGTTTAAAAGCCTCGTGTTGTAAAATATCTCGGAGTGGTTTTTCGATCAATTCGATCTGTTCTTCATTGACCGGAATGCCACACCAATCGCGTCGCATGTATTGATAATCTTTTAGTGCTCCACCGATCGCATTAGTTGGATCGATACTCCGGCCAACTAGTTGAAGGGGGTCGATATAATCTTGTAGGGTTTTGACTAATGCTGCATCGTGTTCATTATTACATTCGTAGGCGCGAATAAAACGATCGATAAATTCTGGTCGAGTCGTTCGGCTGCGCTGGAGGTATTTTACGTAGTTAAGATTAGAGTTGAGGTGTGCCGCGTAGAGTTGGTACATCTCGGTGGCATAGGCCGTGAGGTCGTCCACAACAACGGGGACACCAGCGATGTTGATGGGTTGGGAAGTGTAGATCATAAGCAGTGGAGAAGAATCGTTTTTCGAACCATTCGTGAGATGGTCCTAGCAGATTATTTTTTTGTCGTTGCTAAAGGTATATAATATTCCCGATAAATGTTGAGACACCCCAATAATTTCAACCTTAACATTTCTGAGTAGAAAAACTATGCCGATTATCTTGACAAAGATGTGCTAATTTTCTTATATTAGCCAGTAGGATTTTTATAAGCTATTGGACTGAATACATTTTTTCCAAAACGAATAGGAGTAACCACCTTACCAAACGACTCCAAAATTAATCGTCAAATTTAGCTTAACTAATATTGCGAATGAATTACAAGTAATTCATTTGTACTTGTCTGCGTTGTTGTCAAAAAAACTGTCACTACGATTTTTCAATCGTAGGAAATTAGATTTAAGTGTAGCTATCTCTGAACTCGTTTCAGAGGGGTTACTTTAATAGATATACTTTAACCTAATTTCTTAACCACTAAAATTCTTTCTATCATGAAAAACAAGAAGACGTCTTTGTCGCTAGAGGACTTTATGCGCAAAGCAGATCAAATTGCCGATGTTGCGGCATTGGAAAAGATTGCTGGTGCTGTACTCGCTGATTGTCACCCTGGTGGTGGTCATCGTGGAGGCGGCGGAAGCTTCAACCAATTTACTCAGCAATACTAGTAAATTCCTCTATCATTTAAGATGATAATTATCAACCGGAAATAACATTGCTACGGCATTGTTATTTCTGGTTGTTCTATTTTTTAACCTAAAAAATTACCCCTTATGAAAAGCAAGAAAATGTCTTTGACGCTTGATGACTTTAGACGTAAAGCAGATCAAATTCAGGATGTGGAGGCTTTGAAAAAAATTGCGGGTTCTCTACTTGCAGAATGCCATCCACGCAATGAATTTTTACAGTACGGAAATTCATCTATGTAACAATGCGTTAAGCTAAAAAACACGAAGTGCTTCTGCTTTTTTTATTAAAAGTAAAAGCACTTCCTTCTCGCCTACCACTTCTTAACTTCAATGTATTGCGCCTATGCCCATGGTAACCACTCCCTTGCTTGAAGACCTTCACCACGAACGCGCCAACGTCGCCGAATGGATCAAAATTTTACTCTACAAAAAGCAAGCAGATATTTTCGATCGCATTGATTTTAATCACGAAACTGCGTTTCAAGAACCACTGCTCTTTTCCTACTTCAATCAAGAGCAAGCCCATATCCCTTTGGAACAAATTCTATGGGGATATGCCAAGCCCTCCACTCGTTGGAAAACGCTTCCTGCATGGACCGAAAGCAATGGCATTATCTACCTTCCCAATTATGGCTACCTCTCTGCTCCTACTGCTGCCGGAGCCTATCAAAAAATTCATTGGGATGGCAACGTTTGGCGGAATGAACAAAACGAAATACTCGTCAAAGAGGAACGCTCTGTTGACCTTCCAAGTGGTATCGAGATCTTAGCTCATCCCCTACGCGATTGGGAAAATTATTTCCAACATCATCACGAAGTTAAACCAGTCGAAATCGAATCGGCTTTCCAAAATCATCGGGAACAATTGATTGCGGCTTTGCGCTTTTTAGAAAAAAATTATCCCTTGTATTATCGGGCGGTACAACTGACGGTTCGCAAGTTTGTACTCTTTGGGGGAGCACCCAATTCTTTTGCTACCGTCTTGGCTCATGGCACGGGTTTTCTCAACCCTACAGAACAAGATGGGCTAGTTTTTTTCCTCGATAATATCGTCCATCAATGTGGTCATGTAATTTATACCACCCTCACTTTTGAAAAAGAAGAAATGTTTACGGTCGATCCCGATTCCAATATGATGCAGTGGAGTGGTGCAGAAGAAGATAGTCACATCAGTCTTTACGGTCGGTATCATGGTTTGTTTACTCAAACTTCGGTCAATAATCTTTGGAGTATTTGTGTGGATCAACAACTGTGTGAAGGCCGGGATGCCCATGAGATTTTAGGGCGTTTTGCCACTTATATGCATCGCTTTTCTAAGGCGGTAAAAAAGTTTGAAGCCACCGAGCATATTCTCGCTTCAGAAGGACAGCGTTGGTTTAATCATTTCCGTTCGGAATACCATCGCTTGCAAGATAAACACAGAGAGCTGCTGGCTCCATTTGATACTAGCCAGCAGCCCTATGTATTTGATTATCAATTGTTCCGCCAATTCAATCCGCCTCAGCAATCACTTAGCACTATCGGCTAAAGCGTTGGAGGGCTTCGGTATAATCGGGTTCTTCCGCCAAGGCCATTTCCTCCTGCATGATCTGCTGCGCATCCTCATAAGTTAGCAGCGTAACCCCCGTATCTTCTAGCACTTCCGCTGGCAATAAACCAAGTACGGCGTTTTGAATATGGGTGATGAGTTTGAGCAGGTCTTTACAATACACCGAAGGATTATCAAAGCCGCGTTCGGAACTGTAACGATGAGGAATATAACCACCACCGCAAAGATGCTGTACCGGGCAACTCCGACATTGTGCCGAAATCCATTCATGACTTAAATGATACAACTTAGCCAGGTCAGTTTGTAAGGCATCATCCAATTCGTGGCTGAGTACATTTGCGGAATTTTTGGTAAAACCATTCCCACATATTTTCAGTACATCAACACTTTCAATTCCTCCATTGGTTTCGATTACTAAGATTTCATTTCGGCGACCGCCCAAACTATCAGAGTTAATTTGACCACCGATGATTTGCCCCATGATGCGTTCGAAAAGTCCGATCCCCGGTTTATCTTTTCCATCTTCGATCCAACGATCAAAGACTTGAATCAACCAATCGCCATAAGGAGTTTCGCTATCCGCGAGTGGACCTGACTTGGGGAGTGGAGGAGGAAGATCAAAATTATTATCTGGCAATAAAAAACTAATCGCCGGGGCCTTTAATTCTTTGAAATGTTCGTAGCATTCAATCGGGTCGGATTCGATATTAAGCACACTGAGTAATCCCAAGCTTTTGCCTGCATAAAACTCGTGTTCTTGAGTAATTTTTAAGCCTTTGATGATTCGATCATAGGAACCTCTTCCGGCATGATCGATACGATAACGATCGTTGGCCTCTCGGGTCCCGTCCAAGCTAATTCCGATACTCACATTGTATTCCGAAAGCAGATTACACCATTCGGTACTGAGTAATAAGGCATTGGTTTGCATGGAAAAAACGATCTTGAT
>SPJL01005863.1_pt1 | contig 33493 bp, 38 predicted proteins | sample 3741751 | NCBI WGS metagenome assembly SPJL01 (sample SAMN10925998, study PRJNA522277) | cold seep metagenome | isolation source: Elba SIP-enriched marine methane seep metagenome, extraction at timepoint T3 | place: Italy: coast of Elba, Mediterranean Sea | reverse complement strand
TGCCTGTCCCTGTTTGCGCAGCTGCCATGACATCATGCCCATCTAATACTAATGGGATGGCTTTTGCTTGAATGGGAGAGGGCGTGCTGTAGCCTTGTTCTTTAACCGCTTTTAAGATGCCTTCTTGCAGCTTGAGGTCTTCAAAATTCATGTGTGTGTTCTTAACATTTGAGGCCGCACTGTACAGCAATTTGTAATTTCATGTGTAACGAATTGTCTTAATCCAGCCGCTAATGTGAACAACTAGGCATCGTGGAGTGGTTGAAACCAGTTTTCAAAGGCGGCTAACAGACTGTTGTTACATTGCCAGATTTCACGATTGACATTAAACAATGTAGAAAGCTGCTCCGGTTCAACGATGCCTTTGCCACTGTAGCGTTGGATATCTTCGTGCAATTGACGATGTAGGGTTGCGTTTAGCTGAGTGAGCGTTTTTAATTGTTCATACACATAACTTTGTGGGTGTTGATGCATCAGTAATGCGATGAGTTGTCGATAAAAAGGCTTTAAGTTTGATTGGTATTTTTCGGCAAACTGATGCAGTGATGGCGTGTTGGTGTGACGCAGCGCAATCAGGTTTTGTCGGATGTCTTTTAGCGTTTTGACCGCATATACTGTATCGCGGGCGCATTCTAAAAGCCGTGTTAGCTGTGTTGATGCACTCTGGCTGATTTCCTGTGTCTGTACTTGAGCCACATAATGCAGAAGCTCCCCTTCTTGTTGTTTAAGGTGTTCGTAGCGACTTTCAAACGGTTGGCCTGATGGGCTGGCAGATTGCAGCAAGCTTTTTTCTAATTCGCTTAGCTGTACTTGTTGCTCAATGCGTAAGTTGCGCATGTTGGTGGCTAATCCCGCTGCTAGCATGGTTTTAACATATGCATGGCTCGCTGTGATAGCGGCTTCTGGTACAGATGTGGGCACGGTTGATAGCGCTTGCTGCTGAGGTGCATCGGAGATAAATCGCTGGCTGATCCAATGTGAAAATTGCGTGAGTAATGGCACAAAAATAAACAAGCCAAAAATATTAAAACAACTATGGAATGCCACTAGGCTATACAGCGGATCTGTGAGGGTTAGCCACTGCATAATTACAGGCAATAGTGGCAGCAGGATAACAAACGCGAGGGTGTTGGTCACCAGATTAAAGGTGAAGTGCGCCAGTGCTAATTGGCGTTTGATCATGGAGCCTTTGATACTGCCTAGTGCGGTGGTAGAGGTGGTGCCCAAATCTGCGCCTATCACCAGTGCGGCGGCACCGGGTAAGTTGATCATGCCCGTGTCCAGTGCAGCAAGGGCAATCATCATGGTTGCAGAGCTGGATTGAATCACGGCAGTGAGTGCGGTACCTAGTAATAAAAAACTCAGGGCGTTCAGGTTTTTTAATCGTTCAACATTGAACTCATTGGGGATCACCGCTACTGCTTCTTTCATCATCGACAAGCCAAACAACAGCATGCCTAAACCAAAGATCAGCATCCCAGTAGCTTTTAACTTCTTATGTTGTTCTGCAAACACTTGAAGCAAGGCGCCAAGCCCAATTGCAGGCAGTGCCACTGCATCGAGGTGTAGCTTAAAACCAAGGGTGGCAACAATCCAACCTGAGACGGTTGTACCAAGATTGGCGCCAAGTAATACACCAATCGCATTGGTGAGCGGGATCAGCCCTGCGCTGGCAAATGCTAGAACAATCAGACTGATCATTGAGCTGCTTTGTACGATCGCAGTCACCATCGTGCCTGTGAGTACACTATGTAATCGATGGCTGGTGTTATTTTTCAGCCACTGCTTAATCCAGTCACTGTTTAGCGACTGAATACCGCGTTCTAGCTGCATCATGCCAAATAAGAAGATGCCTAGCCCGATGACTAAGTTAACCATCAGCATCATATTGAGGTCACCATTCGTGAGGACAATGTCTTATCCTACCACTGACTTTAAAGCAGATGTTTTGTGTTAGATCAGAAAGCCAGAGCCTCGAGCAGGTTAGGCTATAATATTTTTTATAATTTACATAACAATGATGAAAAAACCTGAATTACTTTCGCCGGCTGGGACGATCCGCAATATGCACTATGCTTTTGCTTATGGGGCAGATGCTGTTTATGCTGGGCAGCCCAGATATAGTTTGCGCGTGCGCAATAATGATTTTTTGAACGAAAACCTTAAAAAAGGCATTGAGGCGGCACATGCGCTGGGTAAGCAGTTTTTTTTGGCGAGTAATGTATTACCACACAATGCCAAAGTAAAAACTTACCTCAAAGATTTGGAGCCTGTGATTAACATGGGCCCTGACGCGTTGATTATGGCAGACCCTGGACTAATGATGATGGTGCGAGAACGTTGGCCAGAAATGCCAATTCATTTATCAGTGCAAGCGAATACGGTTAACTATGCGGCAGTGAAATTCTGGCAGTCCGTGGGAGTTAAACGTGTCATTCTTTCTCGAGAGTTATCGCTGGATGAAATTGAAGTGATTCGCAATGAATGTCCTGACATTGAGCTTGAGGTCTTTGTGCATGGGGCATTGTGTATTGCTTACTCTGGACGCTGTTTATTATCGGGTTATTTTAATCGCCGTGACCCTAACCAAGGCACTTGCACCAATGCTTGCCGCTGGGAGTATAAAACACATGGCAGTAAAGAAAATGCAGCGGGTGATGCGCAGCCAATCTTGCCAGCTTCTTTGTTAGATGAAGCTGGTGCGGATGCCAACCATCGCCACCCGTTAGCCGATCAGGTTTATTTTTTAGAAGAAGCTGGTCGTCCCGGGGAATATATGCCGATAGAAGAAGATGAGCACGGCACATATATTATGAATTCAAAAGATCTGCGTGCGGTAGAGCATGTTGAGCGGTTGGTGCAGATGGGTGTGGATTGCCTTAAGATTGAGGGGCGAACAAAGTCACATTATTATGTTGCACGAACAGCGCAAATTTATCGTCAAGCCATTGATGATGCAGTGGCGGGTAAACCTTTTGATGAGCGATTAGTAGCCGACTTGGAGAATCTCGCAAACCGTGGTTATACCAGTGGCTTTTTAGAGCGACACCCTAATCAAGACTATCAAAATTATCTAGAAAATTTTTCTAAATCCAAGCAACAATTGTTTGTTGGTGAAGTCTCTGCAGTCGATCATGCAAAAGGTTATGCAGAGATCGAAGTTAAAAACCAGTTTAGTGTTGGGGATACACTACAAGTGATTACGCCAGAGGGTAATCATGATTTTCAACTGGAACAGTTGGAAAATAAAGACGGGCAAGCGATTGAGATTGCACCTGGATCTGGTTTAACTGTTCGTATGCCAACGGCTGAGGTCAGTTCTGAAAAGGCACTGATAGCCAAGTATTTATAGTGCCGGATTAAGGTAGTCGTGTGCGCTGAAGCCAATATTGTTTTTCGGGAGAGCAAGGCCTATGGGTGTTGAAATTGAAAGAAAATTCTTAGTTGAAGAGAACTTGTTACCGCCGTTGCATGATGGTGTTTATATCGCCCAAGGTTACATTCAAACTGTTGACCATACTGCTGTGCGTGCACGTGTTAAAGGGAGCAAAGGCTTTTTGACACTAAAGGGTAGAACTCAAGGCATGTCTCGGTTGGAATATGAATATGAAATTCCCTTGGATGATGCGCGTGCCATTATTCAAGAACTGTGTGCAGGTAAGTCGATTGAAAAAACACGTTACGAAGTGCAAATGGGCAAACATGTGTGGGAAATTGATATTTTTTCAGGTGAGAATGCGGGCTTGATTGTCGCCGAAGTTGAACTGACTAGTGAGACAGAAGAGGTCGTTCTACCTGCTTGGGCAAGGCAAGAAGTCACGGATCAGGCAAGGTTTTATAATATCAATCTGATCGAGCATCCTTATACGCAGTGGTAGTATTTTAATCTGTGTTTTAGAGGCGTAAACTATTATTACAGTGCTTATTAAGGGGAGGTATGCTGATGGGGCAGTCGCTTGCAAAACAGGATGTCATCTATAAGCTGGCAGAAAAACGTGTGAACGTTTTATTGTCAGAAATTTCTGAGCATTTAAACACAGCGAGTGAGCTTTCTGACAACTTGATTCACGAGCTACGTGTGTGTGTGAAACGTCTGCGCGCATTGTTACAGCTTTATCAGCCTAGCGCTAAGCAGCGTGATATTAAAAAACTCGATCACGATATCAAGCGCATTGCCAATGCGTTTTCGGGAAAAAGAGACATTGTCGTACAGCATCAATTATTATCCAAAGCGATTAATGAAATTGGCCACCATGAAGGCGAGTTTCAGTTGTTGATCGATCATTTTCAGAATCTTTTAACACAAGAGAACATTACTTCACAGGTGCTTGTGGTTGATAAGGCATTTAAACGCGTGCTCAAAAAATGGCATCAGCATTTGAAAATGACTAAACGTAAAAGCGTTGATGCTGGTTTAACTCATACCCATGACCAGTGCTATCTATTAGCACACCGGGCCATTGCTACTGGCAATGACGAGGCTTATCATGCCGCCAGAAAATGGATCAAATACTATCTCTATCAATTAAAACTGTTGAATAAAAAGCGTATCGCACCGGATGTTGAGTGTGCCATCAAACAGCTTGATGACATGGGGGCGTTGTTGGGGGACTTACACGATCAGTCAGTCTTGGAATGCACTTTGCAATCACTGTTGGATAAGTCTGATCATGTTGCCTTAAAGCAGGAGATTATGCCGATACTGGCCTGGTTGCAAGATCAAAAACAACGCTATAAACAGCAGTTCTGGCCTCAGTTTAATCACTTTTTTTTACAGAGTAAGCGTGTAGTGAAAAAATAAGCTTGATTCATTTAAATAAATCATCCAGAGGATTTTTGTTGCTTGTTGTTTTACGTACTGATTTTTGTTTCGCAGTAAACTCCTCCTCAATATTGTCGCGATAGTAGCTCCACTGGTTGCCAGAGTCTCTAAACTGCTGCCAGATGCTTTCCCCAAGATTGGTAAACTCAAAGCCTTGACCACTATCCAGCTCTACGCATAATGTTCGTTTGTCGCGGCTATAGCCTATGGCGCGAAGCTTCCCAGAATTTACTTTGATCATCTCCATACTGCTTAACTCTCCAAGACAGGTGTCAGATCAAGCAGTGTAAAACGTTTTAAAGTGATGACCAAAATTAATCAATCTTATCTTGCAAGATTGGCTTAGGCTAATTAAGCTCAAAGTTGTCACATTAAGTGATGTAGTTCAGTATGAATAGGAGGTTGAGATGGGAATTTTATCTTGGATTGTGATGGGCTTGATTGTGGGCCTGCTAGCGAAATGGATTATGCCCGGACGAGATCCAGGTGGTTTGATTGTTACTGTATTGATCGGTATTGCAGGTGCGTTTGTTGGCGGATTTATTAGCACACGTTTAGGCATTGGTGCTGTGACGGGAATTAATTTAGGTAGCGTAGCAATCGCTGTGGGTGGTGCACTATTATTATTGTTTGCTTATCGCAAACTCAAATAATGTTGACTTGGGTTGTTCTGAGCTTCATTAGCCAAGTGAAAGGACAACCTTTTCATTTTTTGACTAGTAAGCGTTAATAGGCACTAACGACTTTCTGAATCGATGCTAACGTACTCTGCATTCGAACAATTCTTACCATTCACTTTAGCTATTTGTAATTGCTTATCTGCCGATTGAATAAAAATCTCTGGATTCGATGTCAGATCAGGGTGTGTCGCCACTACCCCTATTGAACAGGTTAGTGGAATTTGTGTGTCATTGTAGACAAAATGTATTTCTCTGACTGTGGCCAGTATGGACTCAGCAGTGTTTTCAGCAGAAACTAAATCACAATTCGGTAATGCCAGAATGAACTCTTCACTGCCATATCTTGCTAATAGCTTAGGGGCGGGGAATCTAGGCTTTAAGTCTTCTGCAAACCTAGCAAGACATGCATCACGACAATGGTGCCCATATTTATCACTTAACGCACTAAGATCATCAAGTTGAATTGATAATAAGGCAATAGGGTGTTTGTGATTAACACAATCGTGCCAAGTCACTTCAAAATCAATCAAAAACTGGTAATGGCTTTTTAGTTTAGTCAGGAAATCCAGTTTACTCAGTTCTTCCATCGTTTTGGCATACTTGCCCAGTAATTTGAAATGATTAGCAGCTGCGACATTGCAGTTTTGCACTGAGTTGCTAACTTGAGAAACAATCGTTAGTAAAATGCAGAAGATGATGAAATAGGCAAAACCGCCACCTGGGTCTTTTATAAACCCCAAAAAAAGCGGGATGGTGATTATACATAAGGAAAACAACACACCTAGCTTGCCAAAAGGGTTGTAGTTACATGAACCTCCAGAAGCAAACGTGGCAAGTAGCATAATTATAAAATAGTAGAACTCAATGCTGTATTCAACTGGGCTATTGAGTAAGTAGGTTGCTGTCAAACTCCAGTGAAGCGCATTGACGAGAATAATTGCTGAAATAACTTTTTTGGTTGCGTTGATTTTTTCTACCCTTACCACCTCTGCTTGCTTGATATATGAAGAGCGATACGCTGCCATCAAAAGAAAAACGACTGTATTGGAGGCAAAAAAAACTGGTTCGTGTCGATATACCTCACCATATACGCAGGCGGTTAACCAAGCGGGAAGGTAGGCAAAATTATCTGCTTTGGCACGAGCAAGAAAGTCTTTCCAGATAATAACGGCCAGGCTTTCTGGCGCGAAGTTAGATAAAATATCCATGACTTATTGTTTCAAGACTACACAATCGGTAATTGGATAGAAACAGTCAACCCTTTGTGCGAGGGGTGATTAGCGGCACTAATGATCCCATTATGTGCTTCGATTACTTGCTTGGCCAAAGCCAAACCGATGCCATAACCATGCTTGGGCTGAGCATGGTTGGTTCTAACAAAAGGTTGAAAGATGTCTTCTAATGCGTGGTCGTCTACGCCATCACCCTGATCCGAAACGTTTACGAGGAGGTGATGTTTTGTTTTTGTCAGCGATACGCTCACAATCGTGTCATGATCTGTGTATTTAAGCGCATTGCGTACGATGTTTTCTATAGCCCGATAAATCAGTTCGGCATCACAATTGATGATGCAATCTTCACTAATGTTACTTTTGACAGTAATGTTTTTTTCCGCTGCTTCAAAGCTGGCATCATTCAACATGTCTTGGACTAAGTGACTGAGGTTAACTGTTTGTTTATTCAGTGCGCTGACGCCTGATTCCAACTTAGAGAGTTGTAATAATTCTCCTATCAGTTGGTCCATTCTTTCAGACTCTAGTTGGATACGGTCAAGCGAGCTGGGAATTTTTTCAGCATTTTGTTTTGCTAGCCCTATCGCTATTTGCATACGAGACAAAGGGGAACGTAATTCATGTGAAACATGGTTTAACAGTCTTTTTTGTCCCTTGATCAGCTTGCCTAATCGGGTCGCCATTGTATCAAAGTCTTTACCAAGATCCGAAAGCGCATCTTCTCTATTGCCCATCTGTTCTGCAATGTGGCTGTCAAGCTCTCCCTTGGCACCTTTAGAAAATGCAGAGTGCAATAATTGAATCGGTTTAGAAAAGTACCAGGCAATAATCGCAGCAAAAATCAGGCTAACAAGCGTGCTGGCAATGATAGGCCAGATTGGCAGGCCTCGCGAGTGCCTAGGTTCGAGCAAAGCAGGTGGTACAGGAGGTGGACCGTCATGATGCATATGAGGCGGCCTACCACTGTGAGGCTGGTGAAAACCGCGACCAGTGTCGGGTACAAATAAAGTAATTTGTTCATCAGCGCTGAGTGTAATGGCATTGACGCTTTGGGTCGCATCATTGGCGATCAGTGATTGCGCAGTAGCCAGTGCCTGCTCGGAATAGCTGCGGTTTAGCAGCTCATTGCCTTCTGCATCAATCGCTAATACTTGTGGCATGCGCCGAAACTGCCATTCTTTGAGTAATGCTTCTAAAGCTGGCTTTCCACCATGTTGCAATGTCGCACTAGCAGACTGGATAACGGTGCGTGCCGGCGGAGAAATTTCTACGCCTTCACTGTTCAGCATACGGTTGCGCTGATGTAACAGAAAACCACTACTAATGGTAAGTATCGTGGCTAGTTGCGCTAGCAGCAAAAACCCAAAGATCTTCCAATACAGACGCTTCATCTTACACTCACCAACTGATAACCCATACGGTAGATCGTCTCGATTTTCGGGGCTTGATCAGACAGTGCGCTTAGTTTGTGTCGGATGCTACTGATATGCACATCAATACTGCGGTCGAACTTTGTCAGGGGTCTACCTAAGCCTTTTTCTGAGAGTGTTTCTTTAGAAACGACATTGCCAACGTTTTGCGCCAAAAGGCGCAGAATATTAAATTCAACGCTGGTTAATTGAATCATCTCGTTTTCCCAAAGTGCTCGTCTAGTATTAGGCAATACACTTAGCAAACCTATTTTGATTGATTCATCTTTGACTTGTGTCGCCTGACCTTTTGTCCTGCGCAAGATAGCCTTAATACGGGCCGTTAATTCACGCGGGGTACAAGGTTTGGGTACGTAATCATCGGCACCTTGATCCAGGCCTGCAAAACGATCAGACTCGTCGCCTTTTGCAGTAAGCATGATCACAGGGATTTCGCTATGCTCGCGAATGACTTTTAATGTTTCAAAGCCATTCATTCTAGGCATCATCACATCTAAAACAGCTAAATCAAAGCTTTGCAACATGATGTATTGCGCGCCTGTTTCGCCATTATTCGCAATACTGACTTGAAACCCTTCATTCTCTAAAAAGTCTTTGAGCATGCCAGAGAGCTCAATGTCGTCATCAATTAATAAAATTTTATTCATATAGTTCGAACAAGTTTACTTTTTCAGTCTAATCATAATGGTTTGCGATGCAAGATCAATTCCCACGTAAGATATTTACCTAACTTTACTACTCATTAACCGCACTTAACATCGACTGAGTGCAAAATTGATCCCACGTTAGATAGACGTGATTACTGAATGTAACAGGAGCATAAAGATGAAAACATTGAAAGTTTTAGTCGTTGGGGGGTTGTTGTCACTAGCATTAATTCAAGTCGGCTTTGCAGGAAATGGCGAGCACTGTGGCCATCATGGTAAGCATGCCATGCACCACCCAGAAGGACCAATGAAGCATAAGCACAACCCTATGCATTTATTATCAAAGCTGGATCTTTCCGAGCAGCAAGATCAGCAAATTAAACAGATTTTTGAAGACGAAAAGCCAAACATGCGTGCTAAACATGAAGCCAAAATAGCACTCATGAAACAACTGCATGAAGTGGTTAGCCAAGAAAAATTCAATGAACAGCAAGCAGAGGTGCTCGCTAGCAAAATGGGTGAACTGGCAAAGGAAGCTGCGTTGCAGAAAGCGAAAACTGGCAGCAAGGTTTATGCAATCTTAACACCAGCACAGCAAGAAAAATTCAATCATTTAATTGAAGAAAAAATGCAAAAAAGCCCGACATTGAAAAAGCCGGCAAATCATCTGGGGGTTAATCAGGCTGATTCAGCAGGTAGGTTTCAGCAAATTTAATCATCTCGCTGAAAAGCGACGTAGGAGAGAAGTATGAATATATCAAATATATCGTCACAAATTAGCCAGAACATCTTTAGCAAGCTAGATACAGAAGATCAAGGCTATTTAAGTCAGGAAGTGCTTAGCAGTGCATTTGATTCGCTGAACAGCTCAGCAGCGGACTCTGATGCTGAGTCATTGGTCACTGCGATGGACAGTGACAGTGACGGTCAGATTACCAAAAGCGAATTGACTCAGGGGGTTGAAAATTTACTCAGCCAGTTAGGACAAAGTCAGCAGCGCCCACCAATGGGTGGTCCTGGTGGTATGGGTAGCATGGGCGGCATGCCGCCTCCACCGCCACCAAGTGGTGGTAAAGGTGGTGGTGAAGACCTGAGTGTGACGGCTGAAGAAGCAGCAACGCTTGCTGAGTCAACAGATGATGAGAATCTATCAGAAATCATGTCACAAATTTCTGAAAATTTTGATGAAGCGGATACTGATGGTGACGGTGTTGTTACGCAAGAAGAAGGCATGGCTTTTCACCAATCACAACGAGAAGCCACTAGAAATCAAATTGACGAAGGTGTGACTGCCGAACAAGCTGCTGAAATAGCTGCTAACTCAGGAGATGGCCGTCTCTCAGAAATCATGACGCAAATCTCAGATAACTTTAGTGAAGTAGATGCTGATGAGGATGGTATTGTAACCAGAGAAGAAGGCATGGCGTTTAGCGAAGCGCAGCGCGAGGCAGAAGCTGCAGATTTAAACAGTCGCTTTGATTTAGCCGCGATGGAAAATGTAGCTAAGTTGATTGCAGCTTATGGCTTTGATCTCTCCGAAACCGAATCCTCAGTTTCAACCACCGCATAAATAGTCCCCCACGGCGGTGCCACCAACTCTCCCCTGTGCTGGCATCGCCACCCTAACTGTAAGCCTTGAGGTTGGCAAAGGCAGTTAAAGCGGCTTCTCTAGATTTTTTTAAATCAACAATTGGCATGGGGTAGTCTCTGCCAAGGTGAACCTTAGCGTCATTTAATACATCGGCGGGTGCGTCCCATGGGTTAAATAAGTATTGATTAGGCAATGCAGCCAACTCTGGTATCCACCTTCTAACATAGTGACCTTCTCCGTCAAACTTTTGCCCTTGAGTAACCGGGTTAAAAATCCTAAAGTAAGGCGCAGCATCTGCACCGCACCCAGCGACCCATTGCCAGCTAGCACTGTTGTTGGCATGGTCAGCATCAAACAAGGTATCCCAAAACCATTGCTCGCCATGGTGCCAATGCAAACGCAAGTTTTTAACTAAAAATGAACCGACAATCATGCGTACGCGATTGTGCATATAGCCTGTATGCCAAAGCTCTCTCATACCGGCATCGACCATGGGAATCCCCGTTTGACCATGTTGCCAGGCCTTCAGATGGTCAGTGTTTTCTTCCCAAGCGAAGTCATCAAACTTGCTTTGCAGGTTTTGTGTGCGTAAATCAGGATTGTGAAAAAGCAGGTTATAAGAAAACTCACGCCAACCTAACTCGCTACAAAAATGGTCAATGTGCCTGTCATCACCTTGTTGTCTGGCAATATGCCAGACTTGGTTTGGAGAGAGCTGTCCAAAGTGTAAATAAGGTGCTAGTTGTGACGTGTAGCGCTTGGCTGGCAAATCCCGCCCGCCTTTGTAATACGGCAAACCTTGTTTGATAAATTCAGATAACTTGTCTTGCGCGTCTGCTTCTGAAATCACCCAGTGTTTGAGCACGGGCTGATCCCAGCCAATCTTGGGGGTAAGGTTTAAATCGGATAAAGTGAGTGATGCTTGATCACCTGTTAATTCTAATTTTGCGGGTGCTGGTAAAATATTGCGTGGAGGATCAGCGGCTAAACAGCCTTTGCGATAAAATGGCGTAAACCTTTTATAAGGTGAGCCATCTGTTTTATTGACCTGCCAGGGTTCCCAGAGCAAGCTACCATTAAAACTTTTTATCGTAATCCCAGCATTTTCCAAGGTGCTTTTGATTTGTTTATCTCTGGCAATCCGCCAAGGTTCGTAACAACGGTTCCAGACGACCGTTTTGACTGGTAAACGTGTGATGATCTCTTGCAAAATCGTTAATGGGTTACCATGGTATAAAGATAGTTTTCCATCAAGGCTATTATCTAAATCAAGCAGGCTACGATTCAGCCAAAGACGACTGGCAGAACCCATTTGGTCGGATTTTGGATTGGTGTAATCCAGAATATAGATGGGTAATATTTGATGATCTTGGGCAACTGTATGCAGTGCAGGGTTATCTGTAAGGCGTAAATCTTGGCGAAGCCAATAAATAGCGAGCGGTTTTGATTGCATGGTCTGGATTAATTATTGCTTTAACTAAACTGACAAAGTTAATGCTTAATAATTCATTGATTTGTCTGATGGTGAGAACGTTATACTGATAGCTTAAATGCAGAAAGAAAAAAGCCTATGTTAGATATTCAGACCCTGTCAGTCGCCATTCGTGACGCGGTGGCTCCTGTCTTTTTATTGACGGGGGTGGGTTCCATGCTCGCGGTATTAGTAGGACGCTTGGCACGTTCTGTGGATCGTGCGCGGCTAGTACAGGAGCGAGCAACAGATGAAACGCGCGAAAAGATTAAAGGTGAATTAGTCCTGATTGTGCAGCGGATTAAATGGTTAAGGTTAGCGATTGGCCTAGCTACTTTAGGCGCTTTTAGTATTTGTGTGTCGATTGTGACGTTATTTATTGCGGTTGAAACAGGCTGGCAACTGGCAGCAGTGGTGTTGTGGAGTTTCATCGGATGCATGGGCTCTATCATTCTGGCGTTACTCTGTTTTATTCGCGAGATATTGCTCACCTCAAAAGAAGTGATCGTGACTTCAAATCTGGATTAATTGGTTAAGCTTTACGATTAGTTGAAACAATTTGGCGTTTTATGTGACTAAAGTCATAACGCACCTAGTTTCAACTTGCCTACGATAGGACGGTCGTATGCAGTCAATCAAGGGGAGAGACCGTTATGATTCGCCGTTTGTCGGTATTACTTGCTGCTGCCTGCTTGTCATCAGCACAGGCAGAGGATTATCCCAGCTTTGCTGAAACCATTCCTTTAGGCCATTCCATTGTAATGGTCTCCACAGATTTACCGAATAGTGTTACTGGGCGTGGCTCAGGTGTCGTCGTCAGTAAAGAGTATGTGGCGACCAATTGTCATGTGCTTGCGAATGCCAGGGGAACAAGTATCGCCAAATTTAGAAATGCGTATACGCCTAAAGCTTTAAAAGCTAATTGGCGACGAGACTTGTGTTTATTGAAGTTTGACGAGTTACCTTTAACACCAATTTCCATGCGTGATAGCAGCAGCTTAGCGTATGAAGAAAAAGTCTTCTCACTAAGCTTTCCTGCGGGTGCAAATGTGCCGCAGCCGTCTTACGGAACAGTCAAGGCATTATATCCATTTGAAAACAGTCAAATTATCCGTACTGATGCATCGTTTACGTTGGGCTCCAGCGGAGGGGCCTTATTTGATTTAGACCACAATCTGATTGGGATTACGACCTTTAAAAGCCCTGGCAAGCATAATGGTTACTTTTATAGCTTACCCGTGGAGTGGGTCAAAGAATTGATGGCCTCTCCAGATGTCATGAGTTTAAAGACTAGCGAATCACCTTTTTGGGCATTACCACTCAATGAGCGGCCATTTTTTATGCAAGTGGTATTGCCATACCAACATAAAGAGTGGGCGAACTTAAAACAGATTGCTGAACAATGGGTAAATTCTGAACCAGATTCAGCGGACGCATTTTATTTTCTAGGCTTGGCGCAAGAAGGTTTGGACAATGTGGCTGATGCTAAAACCAGTTTTGATCAGGCTTTAGCGTTAAACAGCCGTGATCTGGATGTCATGATGGCTATTTCTCGTATTGCCTTTGCAGACCATGATTTAGCAAAGTTAGAGTCTTTGCAAGCACCAGTAACGGCCATTAACTCAAATGCTGGTGCAACCATTGCTAAGCAGATTGCCACGCTGAGATAGTTAAGTATGCGTTCCATCAACATACAGCCATTTTCCATTTTGTAAGATAAACTGGCTGTTTTCTGTCATTTGCATTGGCTGTTGATTATCTTGGGCAAACACGGCGGTAAATTTGACTGTTGCATGTGTGTCATCAAGGTTTTGAGCTTCATGGATTGTCAGCCCTATCCACTGAACGCCTGCTAAGCTTTCAGATGTGACTGGGCTGCTGAGAGTGTCAGGGCACCACGTCTGATTGATGTAGTCGGCAAGCTTCAAGGCATAAGCACTGTAGCGTGAACGCATCAATGTTTCTGCAGTAGGTGCAGCTTTGCCATCATGGAAAGGCGCACAACAGTCCGCATAGCTTGCACCACTCTGACAAGGGCATTGGCTTGTTGTCATCGGGTTAATCTTTTAGGTGTAAAAAGTCTCGCTTGGCTAAGGGAACGCCATTTTTGCGCATGATGTTATAGGCTGTGGTGCAGTGAAAATAAACATTGGGCATGACCCATTTTAAGACATACTCCAAGCCATTAAGGTGGACATCAACGCGATCACGTATTTTGAGGTGAATGTTGCGGTCTTCTGCACCTGCAAACTGCTCAGGTTTCACACTGTTTAAAAAGGCAAGCGTTTTGTCGATGCGTGCCTGGCAATCAGCAAAGGTTTTTTCATCATCTGCATACTGAGGAATATCGATACCAGATAAACGTGCAGCCGCACCTTTACTCATATCAGTTGCAATTTGTACTTGGTTGACTAGCGGGTACATGTCCGCGATTAATCGAGATTGTACTAAAACAGCTGGATCAAATTTTTTGTTGTTGGCGTAGGACTCGCCTTTAGTCAGGTTTTTAGATAAATTGTTAAGGGCATGAACGAGAGGTGGAATACAAATGTCATAGAGCTGCATAACGTTACCTGTCAGGTGATTAGGAATGATTGTCAGGGCTTTTTGAGAGGGCGAAGAAGCCATCTACCCAGACATCAACTCATGATAGTCGGCAGTGTGTGTTTTGGCAACACGCGCTTGCGGCTTAAAGAACGTAAGCCTGAAGGGTGTCTAGAAATTCTTAAGTTACAAGGGTTGAACGGCTGTTTCTATGCTAAATTGATGTTCGTCATACATCAATGCGAGCAGTTCAACTTCCTGATTAGCCAGTTCTTGATCAGTGGTCTCGAACATTGGGCGGTTTTCTTCATCAATTACTTGATAGACAGTCATTATCACTCCTTAGGGTGGTGGAGGTTGAAGCGGAAATAACAGTTAAATTTAAGCAAGCTTTAGGCCAATTGAGCCATTGCACTCAAACGAATCAATACGATAGAATATTTTGATGAAGAAATGATGAAATTAGTTCTATAAGATATTGATATTATTTAATAAACATTAATAAATCGGAAATAAACGCGAAGATGCAGCAGTATTGGTGGTACAAAAAGTTGCCCTACATGACCTGGTTGTTTTTTGGACTGTCATGCACCACATTGGCCAATGTTCATTGGCAGCAGCCAGACTATCTTATCGAGTCTTTTTTGGAGGTGGCGTTAAAAAACGAGTTTGATACACGCCAAAGTCACCTCAAAAAGTGGCAGCAGCCAATTAGCGTGCATATGACTTATGAGTATCCTGATGCAGAGCAGTATCAACATCTGGTAAATAAACATCTGTTACATTTGCACGAGATTACGCAGCATCCGATCTATCGTGCCAGAAGTGAGTCTTCGGCTAATTTAAAAATTATTTTGACCACAGAAAAAAAATGGGAACAGGTTTATTTAAAACAATATGCTGCCAAAGCGCAGCAACAATTAATGATGAGTGTGTGTATGGGCCATATGCGCTTTGGTGCCAAAAATGCCATTGTTGGAGGCACGGTCGTGATACCAGTCGATAAAGCGATTCGGCATCGTAAACTGGTGACTTGTGTTGTTGAAGAGCTGACACAGGTGATGGGCTTGCCGAATGACTCTGAGTTAGTCTACCCCAGTATATTTAATGACAAAACGCCCAATGATTTGTTAACTGGTTTGGATTACCTATTGCTCAAATTGCTGTATCAGCCAGCACTTAAAACGAATATGGACGAAAAACAGATTCGCAAAGTAGCTTTACCTATTTTGCAAGCATGGCAGGCACAAGGCCAGATTGCAAGTGCAGCACAAACGGTGCGTGAGGGGCAGTTGTACCCGTTATTAGGCTTTGAATAAGCCTTAATTAATTTGCATGCAAAAAAATGCAATTAGCACTTGGAAAATTCTAAAAATAAGGGTAATATGCGCACCTCGTTGTGAGGAACGGGTGCTTAGCTCAGTTGGTAGAGCGTCGCCCTTACAAGGCGAATGTCAGCGGTTCGACCCCGTTAGCACCCACCATTAACAACGATGCAAACACCAATTTGCAAAACGATTTCCTTTGGAGCGGTAGTTCAGTTGGTTAGAATACCGGCCTGTCACGCCGGGGGTCGCGGGTTCGAGTCCCGTCCGCTCCGCCAAATAAAAAAGCGAGTCTTTTGACTCGCTTTTTTTGTGTATTTTTTCTACATTTTTCTAGATTGTTGTTGTGGCCCGCTTGATTACGTTCACAATTGCACCAGTCACAAAAATATATTCAGCAGCGACTAATAAACCCAGTTGTTCAGCTGGTATGCCCAGTGTGCTGGTGAGTAATAAGGTAAAGCCATTGCAAATAATGCTGATCAGCATTATTAAGCCAATAAGCTCATTGCGCAAAAACATCACGTAGCTTTGAGCAATAAACCCTAGCATGATAAACGTGCTAACAGGGATACCTTCAGGTGAGTACTGGTTGAGCAAATTAACGGTAATGTAGCCAATGGCCAGCAAAAAAGCTCCAGGAATTTGTTTGGGCATACCTGTGCCATCATGACTCAAGGTTAAGACTAATTTGATATGGGTAAAGAGTGCTGAAAAGAGTTTTAACATCGGGTTTAATCAACTAAAGACAATAGTTATTAAACGTCGAGTTGGTGTTAAACTTTAATTAAAACAGAGCTATAAAAAGCATGCAAACTGAAGACCTGACTAAATTAGTGACAATGCAAATGCCGTATGGCAAGTACAAAGGCCGATTGCTGGCAGATTTGCCAGGACATTATTTAAACTGGTTTGCTAGAGAAGGGTTTCCCAGAGGTGAGTTGGGACGTTTGTTACAACTGATGCAGGAAATTGATCACAATGGCTTATCTGCCCTGCTTGCACCCTTGCGCGAGCAGCAAGCAGACAAGTCGTCATGAGTTTATTCACCAATAATTTTGACCAATACGCGCTTGTTGCGGCGGCCATCAAACTCGCCGTAGAAAATCTGTTCCCAGGGGCCAAAGTCTAGCTCACCCTCTGTGACGGCAACTACAACTTCACGTCCCATGATTTGGCGCTTGATATGTGCATCAGCATTGTCTTCACCGGTGTCGTTGTGGCGATATTGATCTAGCGGCGCATGCGGAACTAGTTTTTCTAACCAGACTTTGTAGTCATGCAGTAAGCCGCGTTCGTCATCATTAATAAAGACGCTTGCCGAGATATGCATGGCGTTCACCAGGCAGAGTCCCTCTTGAATACCGCTTTCACGCAGGCAGTCTCGTACTTGATCAGAGATGTTTTTAAACTCCATACGCACAGGTAGCTCAAACCATAACTCTTTTTTATAACTTTTCATGCCCATCTCCTTTGTCGTCGGATGATCCATTCTAGCATTTCAACACCGTCAAAAAAGCCACTAGGCAATAAAAAACCTCCCGTTGGGAGGTTTTTTTAAGTGATACTTTATTAACCATTAACTTCGAGTTTTTTGCTGAATTTTTTGCCTTCATTATCAGACGCGAACACTTCTAAAGTGCCAGCTGACTCAGGTACAAAGTCAAACTTGAAATAAGGGTTTTCAGCTGTACCCACATTCACATCAACGGTCATGACAGGCTTGCCATTGTACTTAAACTCAGCTTTGGTAATGTAAAACGCAGGTAAGAAGCCTTGCGATACAAGGTCGCGCTGTAGACCAGTGCGCATCACATGACGAATGTTGAAAACAGCTTTATTGGTCTTACCAAATTTGACTGGGCCTTTGACCTTCATCTTGATCTTGCCAGCCTCGGCACGGACTTTAGCTTCATCATTAGCAACAACACCGCCACAGCCACCCGCTGCACGAATCACTTGAGATGCCATGAATAAATTGCCTTTAGCATCTTCGCCCACCAAGCGCACATAGGCGTCTTTTTCAAAACGAATGCGAGTTGCTAAGTTAAAGTCACCTAGTTTAGGTGTTAAGTGATATGTGGCAGTCAGCGGAATAGGATTACCATCCACAAAAGCATACAGCTTGGTGATTTTGACATCACCAGCTGCTGCATTGTTAATGCTATAGCTGACAGGCACTTGCGCACCACTTTCAGCACGTTCTGGCGCTTCAATCTTAATAAAGTCGACTTCAGTGACTTTGCGCTCACCAAAGAAAGACTCTTTGATTGGTTCCCACAATTTAGGGTCAGCACGGTTAAACTTGGCAGCATGTCCAGTGCTGATAAAGCCAAGTACTAAAGCTGACGCGAATAATAATTTAATGCTTTTCATCTCCAGTTACCTCTTCTATTTCTATGTGTTATTTCATTTTATTGTTATTGCAATGCTGTTATTTTTCACTCATCTAGTCACTTTGTATGTGACCCTCATCACACTAAACGTTTAAACACTTGTTTTCGTTTACTTTTGGTGATTTTCACCAGCACTTAAATCATACTTCTTACTTGATTATATACTCTTCAAAATTCAGCTCAACACCATTGCCAGCGGGGTCTTTTAGATTGATTTGTTTCACACCGTTGTTGAGTGTTCTCGTGGTGTAATGAATGTTTTTTTTAGTCAAAAAAGCTTCCATCTGCGGCATATCTGTACAAGTAAACGACACATGGTCAAATGGCCCGTGTACGTGCAGCTTAGGTGGTTCAGGTGTTTTATATTCTGCCAAGTGCACGACATCGTTGTCACCAATATATAGCCAATAACCATAGGTGGTAGATTTGACGCGTGGACCTACTTTTAGGCCTAGAATGTCGCAATAAAAGTCACGCAAAATATCAATGGTTTTGCGATCTGTGCGAAAGTTAACATGGTTGATTTCTGTTAGTGGCATAACTTACTCAATACCTATTAATGACCTTAGTGCATCTGCACAGCTTAGCCGGCTTAGCATCGTCTCACTGCTATTAGATTAAAGAAACACATTGAGGTTCTATTCTCCTTCAAATGTACACAGATAATGTGTCTTCACCTGCATGGCTTGTAAACGTGTGATTCCACCCAAATCTGGCAGATCGACGACAAAGGCAGCAGCGACCACCTTAGCATTTAACTGGCGCAATAGTTTGATGGCCGCTTCAGCAGTACCGCCAGTAGCAATTAAATCATCCACCAGCAAAACGTTGTCGCCTGCTTGGCAGGCATCGGTGTGTATTTCTAGCTGATCAGTACCATATTCCAATGTATAAGATTCAGCAATAGTTTGCCCAGGCAATTTACCAGGTTTGCGAATTGGGACAAAGCCAACACCAATGACCTGTGCTAAAGCTGAACCAATGATAAAGCCACGAGACTCTATGCCAGCAATGGTATCAATGGCGTAGCCTGCAACGGCTTCTTTGAGCTGCACGATAGTCTGTGCAAACCCCTTAGGATCTTGCAGTAGTGATGTAATGTCACGAAATTGAACCCCAGGTTTTGGGTAATCAGGAATCGTGCGTATCAGCGATTGAATATTAGTCATTTTGGTTTTTCAATAAAAAAGCCACACGGCGCAGTGCAGTGTGGCTTTTGCGTGTTAACGATGCTTATTTACTTGCCGCATTCTGCTGACGTACACGAATATGCAACTCACGTAATTGCTTCTCATCTACTTCGTTTGGTGCATGGGTTAGTAAACATTGCGCCTTTTGTGTTTTAGGGAAGGCGATGACATCGCGAATAGAGTCAACACCAGCCATTAACGTGACCAAGCGGTCTAAACCAAAAGCCAAACCTGCATGCGGTGGCGCGCCATATTGGAGAGCATCCAGCAAGAAGCCAAATTTTTCTTGCGCTTCTTCATCTGAGATATTCAGTGCTTTAAACACTTTGGCTTGGGTTTCCTGGTGGTGAATACGTACAGAGCCTCCGCCCACTTCCCAACCGTTTAACACCATGTCATAGGCTTTGGATAAGCATGCGCCAGGGTCAGATGTTAATAAGTCTTCATGACCATCTTTCGGTGAGGTGAAGGGGTGATGTAGGGCGTTCCAGCGGTCAGCTTCCTCATCATGCTCAAACATTGGGAAATCAACCACCCATAATGGTGCCCATTCACGGCCGTCGACGTGACCTTTGTCATGACCAACTTTTTCACGGAAAGCACCCAGTGCTTCATTTACAACTTTGGCTTTGTCTGCTCCAAAGAACACGATGTCGCCATTTTGTGCGCCAGTGCGATCAACAATCGCTTTTAAAGCATCCTCATGAATGTTTTTCACAATTGGGCTTTGCAAGCCAGTTTCATTCAATTCAGTAATGTCATTGATCTTGATATACGCTAGACCTTTAGCACCATAGATCTTTACAAATTCCGTATAGGCATCGATTTCTTTACGACTGATTTCGCCGCCATTCGGTACACGAATCGCAGCTACTCGGCCATTTGCCATATTTGCTGCACCTGAGAACACTTTAAAGTTCACATCTTTCATCACATCAGTGAGCTCAGTGATTTCAAGCGTTACACGCATATCCGGTTTATCAGAACCATATTTGCTGATTGCCTCAGCATAAGGCATGCGAGGGAAGGCATCGGGCAAGTCAATATCTTGCACAGATTTCATCATGTTGCGGATCATATTCTCTACAATGTTCATGATATCTTCTTCCTCTACAAAAGAAGCCTCTAAGTCGATCTGAGTAAACTCTGGTTGACGGTCAGCACGTAAATCTTCGTCACGGAAACACTTGGTAATTTGGAAGTAACGATCAAAGCCAGACACCATTAACAGCTGTTTAAACAATTGTGGTGATTGCGGCAGTGCAAAAAATTCACCATGGTGAATACGAGATGGCACCAGATAGTCACGTGCACCTTCAGGGGTTGAGCGTGTCAGGATTGGTGTTTCAATCTCCATAAAGCCTTCAGCATCGAGTAAGTCACGCACTGCTTTACTGACTTTATAGCGCAAGCGCATGTTGTCTTGCATTGGTTGGCGACGCAAATCGATGTAGCGATGGTCCAAGCGTACTGACTCAGACAGATTGTCATCATCCAACATAAAGGGAGGTGTTTTAGAGGCATTTAGAATCTTGATCTCACTCGCAAGCATCTCAACATGGCCAGTTGGAATGTTCTCATTCACTGTACCTTCAGGGCGCGCACGCACTTTACATTTTACTTGTAACACAAACTCATTACGCACAGACTCTGCTAAAGCAAAGGCTTCTTCGGTATCAGGGTCAATCACGACTTGCGCCATGCCCTCGCGGTCACGCAAATCAATAAAGATTACCCCACCATGGTCTCGGCGGCGGTGAGCCCAACCACACAGGGTTACAGTTTCTCCAATCAGGTCGCGGTTCATCTCACCGCAATAATGTGTACGCATCATAATAATGTTTAGGTTTGTGTATTATTTTTAAAAAGAGTGATTTTAAAGCAAAACCCATCAAGTGATGGGTTTAATTGCAGGCAATCCAAGGAGTTATTAGCGTTTTTGACATTTTTAACGCATTTTTTTGCTTTTGGGCGCGACGGTACCCATTGAAATAATATATTTCAACGCAGCATCCACAGACATATCCAGATATCGTACTTGTGATTTTGGCAGCATGACAAAGTAACCGCTAGTTGGGTTAGGCGTGGTGGGCACATAGACACTGACATATTCACCATTCAGATGGTCACTGACTGTTTCACTTGGTTTACCTGTGATAAAAGCAATTGTCCAAGATTCCGCATGCGGGAACTGTACTAATACTGCTTGTCGAAAAGCGTTGCTGCTATCAGATAAAATAGTGTCTGAGACTTGCTTAACGCTAGAGTAAATCGATTTAACCACGGGTACGCGGGTAAATAAAGACTCCCACCAGGAAATAATGCGCTGACCAAAAATATTGGTTGCAATTAAGCCAGTCACAAAAATTATGATCAGGGTTAATAGCGCGCCAATGCCAGGTATATCAAAACCAAACAAGGTAAAAGGTCGCCATTCATACGGCAAAAGCAACAGGCTTTGATCCATCATGCCAATTAGGCTGACCAATACCCAAGCAGTGATGAATAAAGGTACTAAGACCAGTAAGCCTGTGATGAAATATTTTTTCATGATTTATTGCAAAAATTGCAATTAGTGACAACCGCAACCAGGCGCACAACTATTGCCGGGGTCTGATGGCTTACTCTCTTCAGCTGATGGTTTGTCTTCGGTTTCTTTGCTTGCTGCAGGTTTACTGCCACTGTTTTTAAAGTCTGTGGCATACCAGCCAGTACCACTCAGTTGAAAACTAGGGGCAGATAACTGTTTGCTAAAGGCTAATTCGCCACAAGCTGGGCAGGGCTCTGCTTCACTAGAGGCGCTCACTTTGCGCATGACTTCATCGCTGTGTCCGCAAGCTGAACATTGGTAATCGTAAATGGGCATACTTGTCTCAAAAATAAATACAATGAGAGATTATACAATAAGCATGCGTGATGCTGATAGCGTGAGTGTTAAGGGTGAAAGTGTTGCGCAATCACCATCATGTCATTATCACTTAATGTACCAGCGGCTTTTTTGAGGCGAACATAGGCAACTAAATAGTTATAGCGTGCAATCGACCAGTCACGTTTGGCAGTATAGAGTTGTTTGCGTGCATCAAGCACGTCCTGATTGGTTCTAAAACCAGCCAATATGCTTTTTTGTGTGGCCTCAACAAGCAACTCAGCGGATTCTACCGATTGAGCAAGCGCATTAATTTTGAGCACACTGCTTTTTAACGTATTTAGTTGTTGACGAATCTCTAGTTCGATTTCGCGCTTTTTATTGTCTCTTTCAGCTTCTGCTTTTTTAAGGTTAGCTTTGGCCTCTAGCACTTGTGCTGTCACTGCACCACCCGTGTAAATTGGTATGTTCAGTTGTAAACCGATACTTTTGCTGAAAATATCCTGATTAAAGGTAGCAACGCTGTCTGAGCTGCTTTTGCTAATGCTGGCAACAGCATCAAGTTGTGGATAATGACCAGCCTGATATTGTTTGACTTCTTCAGTAGCGAGATCAATTTTAAGTTGATAGGCCATCAGCTCTGGGTTGTTGGCTTGAGCGGTTTCTGCCCATGCTTCAAATGCATCGTTGCTTAAGTCAAGCTGGTTGAAATCTTTATCTAGTTGATCTAACTGTTTGGTATCTACGCCAATGATATTCTGCAGTGTGACTTGGGTATTCATCACATGATTTTCTGCTTCAATGACTCCTGCGGCTGCGATTTGCTTTTCAGCCTGTGACTCTATCAAGTCTGTTTTGGTACCTTCGCCAAGTGCAAACAACTGTTTATTAGAGATTTCCTGGTTTTCATAAGCCGCTTGTTCAGTTTTTGCCAGTGTCAGCAGGTCTTGCGCGTAGTTAGCCTCAGCAAATGCGGCAAAAAAACGTTCAATCAGCAATTGCTTATTCATTGCCAGTTCCATATTGCTGATTTTGGTTTCTAACTTACCGAGCTCATATTTTGACCAGCTCTCTTTATTAAAAATTGGCTGGCGTGCCTGAATGACAGCATTTTTACTGTCGTAATCGCGATCATCTGTAGTGGTTTGTTGCGTGTTAGTAAACTCAACGCGTGAATCTACGCGATTGAAGGAGTAACTGGCAGAAAGGGAAGGCATGATGTGAGACTTGCCTAGTTTTTCTCTTTGTTGCCCAGCTTCGTTTTGATAAATCGCGGCGCGATAAGTACCATCATATTGCAACGCTGCCTCATAGGCTTGCATTAAGCCAAGTGCCAGTGCAGATTGTGAAATCGTTAACCCAGCCAGCGCGAAGGTTGCTGCAACTATTTGTCGACGCATATTATTCCTCTGATAGCGCTAATTGCATATGATCAAACAACGGCTTGAGCAAGTAGTTCATTAATGAACGTTCCCCAGTTTTGATAAACATTTCCACTGGCATGCCTGGGCGTATTTTTAAGTCTTTAATCAAGTGTAGGCTGTCTGGTGCGACTTTGCTCACGACTTTATAAAAAGGCATGCCTGTGTTTTCATCGGTAAAGCGGTCTGCAGAAACTTGTGTCACGATACCCGGAATGGTCGGCGTTTCATTTTGGTTAAAGGCGGTGAATAGTAAATTCACAGGCAGGTCAGCATGTACTTTATCAACCAAATGGACGGGCAGTTGGCCTTCTACTACTAGATGATCATGTTCAGGCACGATATTCATCACGGTAAAGCCAGCGGGAATGACAGCCCCTTTGGTAAAGACAGTTAATCCAACTATGGCACCATCAACGGGTGCTTTGATGGCGATATTGCTGACGTTTCGATCAAGATCTAATAAGCGACTTTTGAGCGTGCTGGCCTGTTGTTGCACATCTGCCAGTTGGCTGTTTACCTCTTTTTGATACTCACGTTTTCGCTGAATTTTTTCCAGTTTTAAGGTTTCTACTTCACCTTTGGCACTGACAATATTGCCGTCATCTGCGGCAATCTGAGCATCCAGGCTTGCTAACATTTGCTCTAATTCCAATACACGGTTGGCAGGCATATAACCTTCATCTGCTAAGCCGCGCATATTATCTAATTGTTTGGTGATCGCATTTTTTTGCGTTTGTTTGCTGGCAACAGAAGCGGTCAAGCCTTGTATTTTAGCCAGTTGATTGCCAATGGTTTTATCAATGACCAATAAAGTACTTCGTATCGCTTTACGGCGTGATTGGAAGACTTGGCGCTGTAACAGCATGCTTTCTTGAATTTTGGGGTCATCTAACTCATTGTCGAAACCCGCTGCAAAATCAATCTGAGCGAGTCCGTCTCGTTCTGCTATTAGGCGTGCTTGCATTGCATTAGCGGTAATATACTGCACACGTGTAGACTCAGCTTCTGATGCGGCATGGGTTGCGTCCATATTAATCAAGGTTTGACCTTGTTGAACGATTTGACCTTCTTTGACTAAAATTTCCTCAACAGTACCGCCAGCTTCATGCTGAATCGCTTTTTGATTGGACGACACCGTCACTTTGCCATGCAAAGGTACACCTTTGTCTAATGGCGCTAAAGAGGCCCAGATGATAAAACTGCCAATCCCGCCGATTAAAATCAACCAGCCCAAACGGTTATAGGTTTTGAGGTCACTATCAATGTCCTCAATGATTGCTTTGGACTGCTCTTGTACTTTATTTTGTAACGCGTTGCTCATTTGTATTTTGAACCTTTGCTGGCATTTGCCGCTGGCTTAGCAATCTGTCCTTGTTGTTTTTGGGCCATTTCGTTCAGTTGAGAGAGCACTTTTTGTGTCTCACCAAAGGCCTGACCAAGGCCGTCTTTTAAGACTAACAATTTATTAGTCGCGGCCAACGTAGAGGTTTTATGCGTGATTAAGACAATCGTTTTACCTGCTTTGCGTAAGTCTTTAATCGCACCCAATAAGGCTTTTTCACCTGCATCATCCAGGTTTGCATTTGGTTCATCTAGAACAACAAACGTTGGATCGTTATACATTGCACGTGCTAAACCAATGCGCTGCTTTTGACCGCCAGACAAGCCAGTGCCGCCATCACCCAATGGAGTGTCATAGCCTTCTGGCAAATGCAAAATCATGTCATGCACACCAGCGCGTTTGGCAGCAATGACCACTTTCTCTGCGTCAACTTCGCCAAAGCGCGCAATGTTGTCACTCACTGTTCCTGTAAATAATTCGATGTCTTGCGGTAAATAGCCTATATGTGGGCCAAGTTCAGCTTTATCCCATTGAAAGATATCAGCACCATCCAAGCGAACTTTGCCCGCAGCAGCTGGCCATACACCGACCAAAACACGGGCTAAGGTGGATTTACCTGCACCGCTTGGGCCAACGACACCTAGGACATCACCAGGCTGAATCGCAAAACTTAAGTTTTGGATAGTTGGTTTGCGTGCACCAGGCGGCATTGAGGTAACTTGTTCTACACGAACCTCTCCTTTAGGGTCAGGCAAGGCCATTGATGTTTTTTTCAAGCTATTTGCTGTGAGTAGTTCATCCAAACGTTGATAAGCACTTTTAGTGTTGTTCCAACCGCGCCAAGTGCCGATGATTTGTTCAACAGGTTGTAAAGTACGCCCCATCAGGATCGTAGACACAATCATCATCCCAGCAGTGATTTCTTCATCCAGTACAAGCAGTGCAGCAAAGCCTAAGATTAGGGATTGCAAAGCAATGCGCACAAACTTCGTCGAAACGGCAATCATGCCAGCTTTGTCACTTGCTTGGGATTGCAAACCAATAAACTTTGCATGCATATCGAACCAACGGTTTTGAAAGTTTGGCAACATGCCCATCGACTCTATCACTTCAGCGTGGCGTAGATTGTTGGTTGCTAATTGATTTGCTTTAACCGACATTGAGTTTGCTTCAGCCAGAGGCTTTTGCGTGGCAGTTTGATTCCAGATGGCTAGGGCAATATGGATCAGCGTGCCTGCTAAGGCAAATAAGCCCAAGTATGGGTGAATGATAAAAATGATCAATAAGTAAATAGGGAACCAAGGTGCATCAAAAAAAGCAAATAATGAGTTGCCACTTAAGAACTGACGCAAGGTTGCCAAGTCTTGCAAGGCTTGCCCTGCATTCATCGGTTTGCCCATTAAATTATGCATAAACGCAGCTTGATAGATACGCGTATTGAGTAGCATGTCTACTTTAGACGAAATGCGAATGGCTAAAAAACTACGCACATAATCCAGCCCACTCATCACGATGTAGGCAATGACGATAATTAAAGTTAATAATAAAAGCGTCGATTCATTACGACTGGAAAGCACGCGGTCGTATACCTGTAGCATATACAATGATGGCACCAGCATAATGATATTGATGATGGCGCTGAGTATTGCGATGGTGAAATAGTTAGCTTTAAAGCCGTCAAAGACTTTGGCTACCTCACCTTTGGGCAATTTTAGAAAATTCAGCATATTGTTATTTTGTGATGGTATTTGAAGGGACGTTTAGCGTAAATTTAGTCAAACGGACTAGATATTATAGCGATTATATGAATCAATTGTTATGCTTAGATGACATTATAAACACTACTTTAGTGCGCCAATTGTTCAAATTAAGCTTTGCATGAGACACGATGCCAATCAAAAAAAGGCCCGGGATCTGTTTTTCTGCCTGGTGCAATGTCGCTATGCCCTGCGACAGATTGAATAGGATATTGTGAGTGCAAGCGTGCGAGCAGCTGGTTTAGGGTGACATATTGCAAATTCTCAAATGCAGAATCATCATCACCTTCTAACTCAATGCCAATTGAAAAGTCATTGCAGCGTTCTCGCCCCTGCCAGCAGGACTGGCCAGCATGCCAGGCACGATCTAAACAGGAGACAAATTGAATTAAGTCACCATTTCGACGAATTAAAAAGTGACTAGAGACTTTCAGCTCAGCAATTTGGGCGTAATAAGGATGTTGAGCAGGATCTAATTGGTTGGTGAATAACTCAATAATCCCATTCCCGCCATAATCTTTGGGCGGTAGACTGATGTTGTGAATAACAATCAGGTCAATATCGCCAGCTGGACGCTGGTCAAAATTTGGAGAGTCAATCCGAGTTGCTTCAGAATCAAAGCCTTGTGCGTCAATCATCTAGCGCTTATCAGTTACTGTATTGCTACGCACTATAAGGGCAATTTATTCGGGATGCAAATCCTGATTAATACCCAGTTTATCTAGCTTGTATCGCAGGGTGCGAAAACTAACGCCTAACGCTTTAGCGGCAGCGGTCTTATTAAATCTGGTTTTCTCCAACGCCTGAACGATGGCTTGCTTTTCAATTTGTTCAAGGTATTCTGGTAGCGGCAAGTCTGTTTTGTTAGCACTGACTTTAGTTTGGCTGTTTAAGTTTGTGTTGCTGTTGTTTTCAGAAAACCATAAATCATCTTCGGTGATGATATTGTTGTCACACAAGGCCAATGTGCGTTCAAGTAGATTCTCCAGTTCGCGTACATTTCCAGGGAAGTCATAACGCATAAGCGCCTGCATGGCGTTATTTGCAATGCTAGGCATTTCTGCCAGTTGCAGTTTGTCTGCTAGCAAGGTTATCAAATGTTTTGCGAGTAAGGGCACGTCTTCGATACGCGCGCGCAAGCTGGGCATACTTAATTGAATCACATTCAAGCGATAATATAAGTCTTGGCGAAAGAGGCCTTGATCCATCATCGTAGATAAATCTTTATGTGTGGCGCTGATAATGCGCACATCAATAGTCACTTCGCTAGACTCGCCGACCATGCGTACTTTTTTCTCTTGAATCACGCGTAATAGTTTGACTTGCATGGCGAGTGGTAAGTCGGCCACTTCATCCAAAAACAAAGTGCCACCGTTTGCTGCTTGAAACAGCCCCGTTTTATCCTGATAAGCACCAGTAAATGCGCCTTTTTTGTGGCCAAAAAGCTCACTTTCCATCAGGTTTTCGGGGATTGCACCACAGTTAACAGCAATAAATGGCCCTTCAGCACGCGCACTTTGGTGATGGATGCATTTAGCTGCTAACTCTTTACCTGTTCCAGATTCACCACTGATGTAAACAGGTGCTTGGCTGCGGCCAAGTTTTGTTACTAAAGATTTGACCTGTTGAATTTCGGCAGAGTCACCAATCATTTGCATGGGTGATTCAGCCTGTGGGCTGGCATGATTTTGTTTGAGAGCAAATGCGATAACAGATTTAAGCTGTTTTAAAGAAATCGGCTTGGAAAGATAGTCGAACGCACCTGCTTTGAGTGCTGAGACAGCGTTTTCTGCACTGGCATGTGCGGTAATCACTGCGATGGGGAGATTGGTTTTGTGCGTCTGTATGTGTTCAACTAGCTCAAGGCCGCTCCCGCCTGGCATATTCATATCCGTTAGACATAAATCAAATGTCTGTTGATCGAGTAGTGTCAGTGCTTCGCTTAGGCTGTGCGCGCAATAAGTGTCAATATCCATGCGCGATAGCGATAGCGTTAATAATTCTGTGATGTCTTTTTCATCATCGACAATTAAACAGGACAGTGATTTGGTCATGTAGCTTAACGGCTTTATGGTTGCTTGAGTTTGATTTCCAAAATAAAAGCACTGCCCACTGGTCTAGATTCATATCTCAGGAGTCCACCATTCGCTTCAGCCAGCTCACGTGAAATATATAAGCCTAAACCGCTACCAGAATCTTTAGTCGTAAAAAACGGTTCAAATAACTGTTGTTGATGTTCTGGAGGAATGCCCTCTCCATCGTCAATGACGCAGAGCTTTACTAAATCCATAACGTCAGTTTGAAGACTTAACTTGAGGCTGTTTTGTTGTTTTTTGCCGTGTTCCAAACCGTTTTTACACAAATTCCATAAAATCTGCGTTAAATGTCTATGGTCGAATTGAATCTGGCAGGTGTTTTCAGGCAGGTTCAGCACAAAATGCTCAGCGGGGATATTCTCTACTGCGCAGAACTGATGATGAAATTCAGTTGCAAACTTTGTTAGTGAAAACTGCTTAGATTGTGTTCGGTCACGCCGATTGAGTTCTAGAACGTCTTTGATAATCTGATCAATGCGTAAAATATTATCTTCAATGATCATTAGTAGTCTAGTGTGATCGCTAGCAACAATGTCTTCTTGAAGCAACTGGTTGGCATGGCTGATCGAGCTTAATGGATTGCGTATTTCATGGGCAATTTTTGCGGTAAGTGTGCCTAGCGCGGCCAGTTTAGCTTGTTGCGACTGTGTTTTTTGCTGACTCATATCTTGGATGAACACAATCGTGCCGCTTTGGGTATTGGACTCATCTGTCTGCATTGGCAAAAACTGTACTTTTAAACTATAGGTATGCAAGTCCAGCATGAGCAGTGCGTCAGGTTCAGCCTGCCAACGTGCAAATAAGCCAGCCAGTGGCGCAATGTTTTGCAACAGTATTGGTTGGTTGGCGTTGCTGTCTGATATGCCTAGGTAGCGCTTTGCTGCAAGGTTGCTGTGTAAAATAACCTGATGCTCATCCATGACAATAATGCCATCCTGGGATTCACGTGAAATCAGTGAGTTGATTTGTGCTAGGTTCGCAAGATCTGATTGTTGTTGTGAAACAGTTGCTTCGCTCTGCTGCATCCGTTTGCCCAAATCATGCGCAAGCCAGGCCGTTGCAAAACAGGCCAAGCTTAATAAAACTGGCTGCGTATAAGAAGAAATGTTGTAGTCAAATAATAATATTCGTACAGAGTGTTCAATGAGTAAGCCAATGGTTGCTAAGGCAGCATAAAACAGCGCATATCGACCATCACTAAGCAGGCTAGCTGTGACAATGACCACAATGAGTATTATGCCAAAACCGCTTTGACTGCCGCCCGAAGCATGGATTAACAGTAAAATAAAGCCGATGTCGAGTGCGATCTGCATTGGCAGCTTTAAGATGGATTGTAGGTTAGTCAGGCTGTTGATGACGAAAATGCCAATACCAAATAACAGATAGGCAAAAGCGATTTTTAAGAGCAGTAGCTGATTTTGAGCACTAAACCAGCTGTGTTGATCCCAAAGAAGTAATAACAGTAATAGTATTACAGCAATCGATAAGCGTAGTAGGGTAAGCCATAGCAAATGTTGGTTGCTGACAAGCGATGCCCCAGACCAGCTGTTAAGGTTGAGCCACTTCATGCGCATCAAGGTGCTGTTGTGAACAAAAGAACTGTTGCTGGTGAGAAATGGCACTAGCGCGCGGAATGTGTACCCCGCAATGTTCGCACGGCACGACTTGTTCGGCTGGTTTGGCAGATTTTGCACTCGGAGGATTGTCTTGAGAATGGATTTTTAGCTTTTTGCGCAACATTGAAACCAATATCCAAGCCAACAATCCAAGTATTAATAGCTTTAACATAAGCAACTGGATTCATACTAAGAAGACTGTATTATTACCAATCAAACACAGGGTGTAAATGGAAGCTGGTATACTGTGGTGATTATTTGACCTTAAATCATAGCAGCAGCTGGTACTCCTCAAGTACCTACTAATTAAAAGAACATTGATTGCATGGCAACCAGTAAAGAGCTTTCTGACTTTTTGGCATCCGTAGAGCGACGCGCGTATAAAAAAACCGCCTATCTGGTGAATGACGACCATGCTGCACTAGATATTGTGCAGGACTCAATGCTCAAACTGGCTGAAAAGTACCCTGATAAACCTGTGGCAGAGTATCCCATGCTGTTTCAACGGATCTTGCAAAACACCACGCGAGATTATTGGCGCAGGCTAAAAGTACGCAATGTCTGGACGACATTGTTATCTTCATTTACGGGTAAGAGTGACGATGGTGAATCTAGTGACCCATTGGAAATTCTGGGTGCAGACAGTGATGAAAATAGTCCATCAGAAGCACTCACTCAAAAGCAAACGCTAAGCATGATCGAAAAAGCAATAGAAAAGTTACCCTTGCGTCAACGGGAAGCCTTCTTGCTGCGTTATTGGGAAGAGATGGATGTGGCTGAGACCGCCAGTATCATGGGGTGTTCAGATGGCAGTGTCAAAACACACTGCTCGCGTGCTGTTAAAGCACTTTCACAAGAGTTAAGAAAACAAGGTTTGGACAAAGCGGGCTTATCAGCCTTTTTGATTCACAAGTAATAAGCCCAAAAGGCTGGAGTGATGATCATGAAAAATGAAGCAAAGGATGTTGTCCTCGATCCTGATGACATTGAGGATGCAGTTGTTGCACAGGCATTAGCCTTGGCCAAGGGTCAGGCTGATAATGTCAGCATGCAAACGCAAAGCAAATTGCAGCAAGCGCGTGAGCAAGCGGTTGCAAGACTGTCTGAGCGCGCGCAAGCAGCCGCATCAATGTCCTCTGGTCATGGTTTGGTATTATCTGGATTGACACCTTATTTGCGACAGCCTAAGGCGCTGCTAATTGCATTACTTTTGGTCTTGTTAACTCTGGTGAGTGTGCAACAATATAGCCATCAACAACAATTAGAAAACAGTGATGCTTTGTTGCTGGCAGCAGACCTGCCACCAGAAGCATTCGCGGATAAGGAATTTAATCAATGGGTGGAGCTGGCCGGTCGCTAAAGCAACTTTGTTGCAGTATTACAATTTTTCTGTGTTTGTCACTTCTGCAGTTTGCTAATGCAAGTGATGGACCTAATTTAAGCTGGTCTCAACTTAATCAAGAACAACAAGCAGTGCTAAAACCGCTTGCTACAGAGTGGGACAGTTTGCGCCCATGGCAACGCGCAAAGATGCTCAGCATTGCAGAAGACTTTCCTAAAATGTCGGCAGACAAACAAGCCAGAGTGCAACAGCGCCTGACTAACTGGAGCCGCATGACCCCATATGAACGCGAGCAAGCACGCAAACGTCATCAACAATTCAAATCCCTGTCACCTGAAAAACAGGCTGAAATCAAAAAGCAATGGCAAGCCTACGAGAAGCTATCAGAGGATGAAAAATCCAAGCTTAAAGCTGGCGCGCAGCCAGATGATGTACTAGGTAGCGATTAAGCTATATTAGAGTTATTACTTAAACTCCAAGAGAGACTCACTTGTCCCCAAGTCTTTTAAAGCAATTAGCCAGTCTTTTTTATGAAATATTAACAATGATTGCATTGGCATTTGTTGGCGTGGGGATATTTGTCACGGTGTTTGGAGATGCCAGTGATGACCCAATCAAACGTACTGCCTTGCAACTATTTATCTGGCTATTATTGGGTGCTTATTATGTGGTTAGCTGGGTAAAACGTGGGCAGAGCTTGGCAATGCGCAGCTGGCAGATTAAGGTTGTTCCGACGGACTCTGACAAGCGCCATTTACCGCTATCGGTGACCACTGCGATGTTGCGCTACCTGTTAGCGACTTTCAGTGTTGGCATATTTGGGCTAGGCTTTTTAATCGGCTTATTGCCCAATCAGCAGTTTATGCATGACCAGTTTTTACAGTTGAGTCTGATTGACCTCAAAAAAACTAAAGCAGACTAGCGGCGTTCAGCCCAATACAGCATACTAATACCAAACAGCAGAAAAATTAAGGTTGGCGTGATCGCACTGATCAGTGGGGGCCAGTCATTTAACAAGCCTAAGTGCCCAAACACACGGTTGAGCAACTGATAAATGACACCTAGCATCAAGCCAAAAAAGATTTTAGTGCTAGCACCCGTAGCACGCTGTTGGATAAAACTGAATGGCAGCGCCAGAATCACCATCACAAAACAAGCCAACGGATAGATAATTTTGGCCCACAGGGCTATCTCATAGCGCGTTGTTTTTTGTTTGTTACTCTTTAAGTGGTCAATATAAGAGTACAGACTCCAGGCAGACATTTTCTCTGGCAGCACAAGCAAAATATTTAATAGCTCAGGGCGAATGAGTGATTGCCACTTCGAGTCTTCATGCCTGCTTAAGGCAACCCTGTTAGGTAAAAAGAACGTATTCGTTACTTTGTTTAGCTGCCAGTTATCATCTTTAAAACTGGCTTTTTCTGCATGGCTGATCATTTCCAGTTTGTTTTGGTCATCAAAGCGATAAATATTAATGTCCTCCAATGAGGAGTCTGCTAAAACATTTTTCACATTAACAAAGTGCGTGCCGTCCTTGACCCACAAACCCGAACGAAACTCTTGTGCAATCACAGACTGCGTTGCTTTAATGCGCATGCGTTGAGCAACTTTTTCACTGACTGGGGTAATTAATTCGCCGACTAAGAAGGTTAGCAACGTAAAGATCAAGCCTACCAACAACATGCGGCTGGCTAGTTTAAAAATAGAAATACCAGAAACGCG